>OBXR01000011.1_pt1 | contig 240167 bp, 214 predicted proteins | sample 1476651 | NCBI WGS metagenome assembly OBXR01 (sample SAMEA2580175, study PRJEB22360) | human gut metagenome | biome: human gut; feature: human-associated habitat; material: faeces | place: Denmark | collected 2008/2010 | reverse complement strand
TCGTGCAATAGCTTGTGTTGATAAAGAAAGTGTAGATAGAATTAATAGTGAAAATAATGATTTTTTCATTCTAAAGTCCATTTAAGTATTAATTGTAGTTACAAATTTGCTCATAATTAAGAGCGAGATAATAATATTTTTTTACGTGAACTTTGACAAGTTATATATAATTGAAATAACTATTTGTTTTTTAAATAATTAGAAATGGGTGCTTTATATGGTGGGTAAGTTGGATTTAAATATCGAAGTATAGGTAAACGGTGAAGTATTTATCTATTGGGCTTTTTTTTAAAAAAAAACAGAGGTTGTTTTGTGTAATTATATTTATAAAAATAGCACCTCGATTAAAGGTGCCATTAGATATATTTTTATTTTATCATTATTTCTTTATTAATTATTAAATCTATTTCTTTTTGTGCTTGAGCATGTGACTGCTGGGCACATTCTTCGCCCAGCGCAGTACCCTCGGTGAGAATAAACTGTACATTATTAATACCAATAAATGATAAAAATTGTGTTAGATATGGAATAATTAAATCAGAGGGTTGTCCTTTATGGATATCGCCACGACTCGTTAATACAATAACTTGCTTATCTTCAAGTAATTCGACAGCCCCAGCTTCAGTATATTTAAAGGTTTCGCCTGCACGCGCAATAAAATCAATATAATGTTTTAATTGAGAGGAGATGGAGAAATTATATATAGCCGTATCTTTGCCAAAAGCAAATGATGTGGCTTGATCTAAAACGGGAATGAGATCTTTTGCCAGATCACGTAGGGTAATGAGGTCATTTTGATGGTGTTTTTGCCAATTTATAATCTTATGTTTTTTAATAAACCATTAGATAAGTTATTTATTGTCTTAATCCATAAATAAAAAGCCGGTATTTCCCCGACTTTTTATTGAGTTAAAAATTAAAGCAGAATTATATTTAATTTTGGCCTTTTTTATTCATCGTCGAATCTTACGTTTTCGAAGCCGGCACCACTTAGGAGGACTGCTGCTGGGAATCCTTCGTCGGCATTACTTTGCATGGACTCTCCTCCGTCGGCATCACTTTGCATGGTCTCTCTTCCGTCGGAAACTTCGACGATATCATCAGTGACGTAAGCATCAAAAGATAAGGTAGAACTGAAAACACCTTCGGTAACCTCATCACTCCCTCCTGGTCCTTCATATTTTAATAAAAAAATCATGCTAGCCCCAATCGAATAATCAGATAGATAATCCAAAGAAAATGTACGTTCATCTTGATTAGCATTAAGTGGAATAAGTTCTTTCTTACTATAATCTAATAATGCTACTCGAGCATTGGTAGCATCTGGTCCCTTATGAGTATTTGTTAAATAAGAATCAGCTTGTGGTTTAAAAACTACTTTAACTTTTTTATTTCCCTTCGGTTTATCACAGTCAGTAAAATTTATACTAAGGTATGCAAAAGGAGTTGTTGAAAAAGTATCAATTTGAGCATTCGGTAATTTAACTGTACTTACAGGTTGAACCTGACAAGTTGGGGCATCTTTTTTAACTACTCTGCCTTGGATAGTTATATTCTTAGAGTCAACGGAAACATGTCGTGCAATAGCTTGTGTTGATAAAGAAAGTGTAGATAGAATTAATAGTGAAAATAATGATTTTTTCATTCTAAAGTCCATTTAAGTATTAATTGTAGTTACAAATTTGCTCATAATTAAGAGCGAGATAATAATATTTTTTTACGTGAACTTTGACAAGTTATATATAATTGAAATAACTATTTGTTTTTTAAATAATTAGAAATGGGTGCTTTATATGGTGGGTAAGTTGGATTTAAATATCGAAGTATAGGTAAACGGTGAAGTATTTATCTATTGGGCTTTTTTTTAAAAAAAAACAGAGGTTGTTTTGTGTAATTATATTTATAAAAATAGCACCTCGATTAAAGGTGCCATTAGATATATTTTTATTTTATCATTATTTCTTTATTAATTATTAAATCTATTTCTTTTTGTGCTTGAGCATGTGACTGCTGGGCACATTCTTCGCCCAGCGCAGTACCCTCGGTGAGAATAAACTGTACATTATTAATACCAATAAATGATAAAAATTGTGTTAGATATGGAATAATTAAATCAGAGGGTTGTCCTTTATGGATACCGCCACGACTCGTTAATACAATAACTTGCTTATCTTCAAGTAATCCGACAGCGCCAGCTTCAGTATATTTAAAGGTTTCGCCTGCACGAGCAATAAAATCAATATAATGTTTTAATTGAGAGGGGATGGAGAAATTATACATAGGCGCTGTGATCACAATAATATCATGTGCTTTTAATTCATTAATTAATGTATCAGAGAGTGCTCTAGCGGCTTTTTGTTGTTCTGATAACATAGCCGTATCTTTGCCAAAAGCAAATAATGTGGCTTGATCTAAAACGGGAATGGGATCTTTTGCCAGATCACGTAGGGTAATGAGATCATTTTGATGATGTTTTTGCCAATTTTCTATTAGATAGTCCGCCATTTTATTGCTGTGTGAGTAATTTTCTAAAATACTGGATTTTAGTACAAGAAGCTTGTTCATTTTATTCTCTCGGTAACTATCTGTTATGTTTATATAAGTCAAATTTTATCTTATCTGAAAAATTTCACACCATAATCGTTTGAATATGCTATTCAAATTTATTGATTATATATATTCATAGAATAAGAAAATTCATCAACCCTTTATGTGCAAATTGGCTGTTGTGATATCATGGCAACAATATTATTGGGTTAAAGAAACCTCAAAAAGGATAACAAAAGGTGGCACTATCATCTGCGATGCTCTACAAAGAGATAGAGCAACTCTCGTTGCGGGATCAGCAACGATTGAGAAAACGCTTACGTGGCGTTGATAAAATAAGTAAAGAAACGTCGAAACAGGCGGTATTAAGCGAGATTGAGCAGGATATTATTGTCGCAAAACAGCGTATATTAAATCGACAAGCTCACTGTCCTAAAATTGTTTATCCAGAAAACTTGCCTGTTAGCCAGAAAAAAGAGGCTATCTACAATGCAATCAAAGATAACCAAGTGGTTATTATTGCAGGGGAAACGGGATCGGGTAAAACAACTCAGATCCCGAAAATTTGTCTCGAATTAGGGCGAGGTGTAAAAGGTTATATTGGGCATACGCAGCCTCGACGTTTAGCTGCACGCTCTGTCGCAGAGCGAATTGCTCATGAATTAAACACAACATTAGGTGAGTCTGTCGGTTATAAAGTTCGTTTTAGTGATCATGTTGGTGATAACACGCTGGTTAAGTTAATGACTGACGGGATTTTATTAGCTGAACTACAACAAGATAAGCTGTTATTACAATATGATACTATCATTATCGATGAAGCCCATGAACGTAGCTTAAATATTGACTTTATTCTTGGTTATTTAAAGCAGCTTTTGCCCAAACGCCCAGATTTAAAAGTGATTATTACTTCTGCCACTATCGATCCTGAGCGTTTCTCTAAGCATTTTAATCAAGCTCCTATTATTGAGGTATCTGGCCGAACTTATCCGGTCGAAGTGCGCTATCGTCCTATTGGTGGTGACGCTTTGGATAGTGATAAGGATATGACCGAGGGCATTATTGATGCGATTGATGAGTTAAGTCGAGAAAGTGCGGGTGATATTCTTATTTTTATGAGCGGTGAACGTGAGATAAGGGATACCGCAGAGGCATTAAATAAATTACAACTACGTCATACCGAAGTTTTACCACTATTTGCTCGTCTTTCTAATAGTGAACAAAACCGGATATTTCAGCCTCATACCGGAAGACGCATCATATTAGCAACCAATGTTGCCGAAACTTCTCTTACGGTACCTGGCATTAAATATGTGATTGATACGGGTTATGCTCGTATTAGTCGATACAGTTATCGAACCAAAGTTCAGCGCTTACCCATAGAGCCTATCTCTCAAGCTTCTGCGGATCAGAGAAAAGGGCGTTGCGGTCGTGTTTCTGATGGTATTTGTATTCGTCTTTATTCGGAAGATGATTTTATTTCCCGTGCGCAATTTACCGATCCTGAAATACTAAGAACCAATCTTGCTTCGGTTATTTTACAAATGACCTCGATAGGATTAGGGGATATTAGCGGATTTCCTTTTGTACAAGCGCCCGATAAACGTAATATACAAGATGGTGTACGCTTATTAGAAGAGCTGGGTGCCTTACAAGAGGGTACTGATAATAAAGGTGCTTATCGTTTGACGCCGATGGGGAAACAATTAGCTCAGCTTCCTATCGATCCAAGATTAGCGAGAATGGTTCTTGAAGCGCGCAAATATGGTGCAGTTAGAGAATTAATGGTGATCACATCGGCGCTTTCTATTCAAGATCCTCGTGAAAGACCGATGGACAAGCAACAAGCATCAGATGAAAAACATCGTCGTTTCCAAGATAAAGATTCAGATTTTCTTTCGTTACTCAATTTATGGGACTATTTAAAAACTCAGCAGAAAGAGTTGAGTCATTCTCAGTTTCGAAAACACTGTCGCCAAGAGTTTTTAAACTTTATGCGAGTTAGGGAATGGCAAGATGTCTATACGCAACTACGCCAAGTTGTGAAGGAATTAGGTTTTCCAATTAATAGTCAACCGGCCGATTTTAAAAGTATTCATGTGGCTTTATTAAGTGGGCTATTATCACATATCGGGCAAAAAGATAGCGATAAGCAGGAGTTTACTGGCGCGAGAAATGCGCGTTTTGCTATTTATCCCGGCTCGGGGTTATTTAAAAAACCGCCCAAATGGACCATGGTGGCAGAATTAGTAGAAACATCACGGCTATGGGGGCGTATTGCTGCACGCATTGAAGCGGAATGGATTGAACCTATCGCCACCCACCTAGTTAAACACCACTATAGTGAGCCTCATTGGTCAAAAGCACAGGGTGCGGTAATGGCTAATGAAAAAGTCACCTTATATGGTTTACCTATTGTGGCTTCGCGATTAGTAAATTATGGCAAAATTGATCCACTATTATGTCGAGAGCTATTTATTCGCCATGCGTTGGTAGAAGGCGATTGGCAAACTCGGCATGCTTTTTTCCGTGAAAATTTAAAATTACGTACCGAGGTTGAAGAGTTAGAGCATAAATCACGCCGTCGCGATATTTTGGTAGATGATGAAACGCTGTTTACATTCTACGATCAACGAATACCACAAGATGTTATCTCTACCCGCCATTTTGATAAATGGTGGAAAATAGCGCAAAAGAATTCACCTGATTTGCTGAGCTTTGAAAAAAGCATGCTTATCAAAGAAGATGCTAAACGTGTTAGTGCATTAGATTATCCAAATTATTGGCATCAAGATAATTTAAAATTACGCTTAACTTATCAGTTTGAGCCAGGTACAGCAGCAGATGGCGTCACTGTCCATATTCCATTACCGATTTTAAATCAGGTTAAAGATGAAGGTTTTGATTGGCAAATTCCGGGTATTCGTCATGAATTAGTCGTTGCCTTAATAAAATCATTACCTAAACCTATACGTCGTAATTTTGTTCCTGCGCCTAACTACGCTTCAGCTTTTTTAGAACGAGTGGTTACCCCTGAAGGTGAATTACTCGATAAATTAGAAAAAGAGCTACGTAGAATGACCGGCGTTACGATCGAACGTGACAGTTGGCAACTTGAGCAAGTGGCCGATCACTTAAAAATGACTTTTCGAGTTGTTGGTGACAACAATAAAACCCTTGCTGAAGGAAAAGATCTTAATCAGTTAAAAGCGCGTTTAAAGGACAAAGTTCAAGAAACATTATCAGCGGTGGCAGATGATGGTATTGAGCAGCAAGATTTACATATTTGGAGTTTTGGTGACTTGCCACAACGCTACGAACAAAAGCGCGGTAGCTATTCAGTTAAAGCCTATCCTGCATTAGTGGATGAAAAGAATAGTGTTGGTATCAAGCTATTTGAAACAGAAACAGAGCAACAAGCAGCAATGTGGCAGGGGATAAGACGGTTATTACTACTTAATATTCCTTCACCCATTAAATACTTACATGAAAAACTGCCTAATAAAGCAAAATTAGGTCTTTATTTTAATCCTTATGGCAAGGTGCTAGATCTGATTGATGACTGTATCGCTTGTGGGGTTGATAAACTTATTGCTTCTTATGGGGGATTAATATGGCAAGAAGAGCAATACCAAAAACTTCAAGATTATGTCCGTGCTGAATTAAACGATGTTGTTGTCGAAATTGCTAAACAAGTTGAGTCTATTTTAACTCAAGTATTTGCGATTAATAAACGCTTAAAAGGGCGGGTCGATATTAGTGTCGCTTTTGCATTATCTGATATTAAAGCACAACTTAATCAATTAGTTTTCCCCGGATTTGTCACATCCCATGGCTGGAAACGTCTTGCGGATATTCCTCGCTATCTCAGTGCCATTGAAAAACGTATGGAGAAATTAGCGATTGATCCTAACCGTGATAGAGCACAAATGAGCCGAGTTGAAAATGTCATTTTGCAGTGGCAACAGTGGTTAGCTAAGTTAACCGAGAAGCAAAAACAGCAAGAAGAGGTACAAAATATTCGTTGGATGATAGAGGAATTAAGAGTGAGTTTATTTGCTCAACAGATAGGAACACCTTATCCCATCTCTGATAAACGCATCTTACAAGCTATTGAGTCTATCTCATTAAGTTAATGCTGATAGATAAACCCACAATGGTGAGTTATAGCCATTGTGGGTTTATATACTACTATTAATGATAATGTACTGAAATGGTAAATTGATCATTAATATTGTCAGCTAAAACCACTTTATTACTGTCTAAGATAAAAGATGTTATTGCGCTATTTTTTATTGAAATGGCAGTGTTCTTTTTAATATTCAATATACTATTAGCGTTTTTTATTATTGATGGACAATTTGATATCTTCAATATAACTTCTTGGTTCTCTTTTGATTTATTATCATCCATTATGTATTCACAGCTAGTTTCATAGATATAATAAGTATTTACAGAAAACACAGGTAGTAATATTAATAACATGATAATAGGAGTTACATGTTTTTTCATAGGGGACATAAATTATTTATACTCTAAGTTTACATTAATCTGTGATGTTACTTTGCCAGGCAAGATGCTTTCACTCATTTTCACATAACCTACTGAAAAAGGAAAAGTATATTCAGTCGAAGATGTTCTATGAACGCTATTATAAATAACATTACCTAAATAATATTTATTATCATTATATTTAATTGATAAACCTACCCCAGAAGGGGTGCCATTATTAAGAAGTGTTAATAAATTAGTATTTCTACTTTTATAAATAGCAGGTGCATCAAGCTTTAATGAAACTAATGTATCTTGGTTACAAATAACACCAATAGAAAAATGTGTTTCATTAGCGGGTATTGAATCACTTAAACTGTTTTTTTCTACAGGCGCTAATTCAATATTAGGTTGGTCAATATTAAGTTCGCAAACTTTATTCTGGGGCTTCTCAATAATCAAATTATTATAAGTAAATTTTTTATTATCTAATGTATAAACAAGAAAATCATCCATAACAAATATGTCGCTCAGAGGTTCTAGAACGATTTCGCCTATTTTTATTAATTGAATATATAGTCTTGGCCAACTATCAGTACAATATATATTTTTATATCCTTCTTTTCTATTTTGAGCGTTACAGACATTTGCATATTCAGGTGTTACATTAAACTCATCGCCTACAAAGTTAAAAGGTGTTTTATTAACTGATATCTTAAAGCCAACTCCTGGAATATTTGTTTTGAAAATATCATCTTTATAACGCCTTGCGTTAATGATTAATTTTAGATCAACTTCCTTTTTACAATGAAGAATTGACGTAGATAGAGCGGCATCAGTAAAACTCATTTCTGCGATAGGTTGGCCAATATCGACACCTAAATCAATATCACTAGCTTTAAATCTAATAGTATGTACTGGAATGAACCCATTGTCTGTTATATCGTCATAAACGCAATTGTTACTAAATTTTGATTCATCAGAATAACAATGAAATGAGAGTAAATAAATTAAAATAATAATGTATTTCATTTTTATATATTATTCCTCTTTAATGCAATTTACAGTTTTAAAATAAATTCTATTTTGTTTTTCATTATCATTTAATTGATAGTTAAATGAGCACTGTTGTTTGTTGGAACTTCCCCATTTTACAAAAATCTTTCCTAAGATGGGTAAATTAGAAATATATAATTTATTATCTTCATTTACATAGGATATATCGGATAGGGTGCCATCAGAATTTTTCACATAGGCTGTTGCACCAAAAGGAATGTTTTGGTTAAATGTAAATAAAGCACTTTCTCCTTTAGTTATCTTAATATTTTTTGCAATAATAGCTCCTTTAGTAGGAATTAAATGATAGCTATAATTATCAATATTATAATTATAATCTAATGATTTTGCATCAATGTGGAACTTATTGTTATGATAACTAGTTAAATTAGGAATGATTAAATAACCTCTTCGGTCTGATTCTATTGTTGGCTTTCTTATTATTTTTACTTTCTTAGCACCTGCAAAATTTAGGATAGCAAAACTATCATTTAGATCTTGGGCTAAAGTTATTCCTCCATTATGAAACACAATGCCACCATTGAGTCCATAGCCTAAAGAATAACTATTTTTATTAAATCGAGAGTTTATATTTAGTTTGGCTATCCTACTTAAATAATTAATTTTCATTGATGAATCTAAGTGTTCTTTATTATTTTTAGAAAAATCAAAGTTATAATTTAACCGGTTATTTTCTAATGTATTTCCACTAAATGAAATATTCTCATGAAAATATTTTTCTCTATTATCATAATTGATCCTTGCTGTTGCCCAATGAGAGAGATCTTGACCAATAGGATAATTTAAAAAAATTGATAATTGATTATTATTGCTGTACTGATCTTTGCTATTCTCTAGCTCTAATGAATAGGAAAGTTTTTTATAATTTGAACTAGTATTAATAAAAAGTCGTTGGCTTTTTTCTTTTGAGTGATAATAGGTTGCAATATTATACCCCAACGTTAAAGCAATATTATTATTTAATGATTGTGAAAAGTGAAATCCTAAATCATATTTCTTATATTCTTTATTTACAGTATAATTCTCTTTAAATCTAAAGTAGAATGATGAGTTTAATGAAATAGTTGTATTTTCCATAGAAAATACTTTTTGGTAATTAATCTTATTGGACTGATATTGTTGATGATATTTCTCTCTTATCCAAGCGTTTTCTAATGAGACTATACCCAGAATATTTAATCCTAGGGTATTTCCAATAAGTGCTTTAATATCATCTCCTTTTTTTTCAGCTCCTATCATTGTCGTTAAATAATTGCTCACTCCATAGCTTAAATTCAATTGAGTTAATAGTTCTTTTTTCTTATTAGAAGGAAACTGTCTTTTTTGAGGATTGTTTACTAAACCTATAGTATAGTAATAATTCCATTGGTTCTTTCTTAATAAATACTGTGAAGAATAATTCCAGATTTTCTTCTTTCGTACTTCGCCATTTTCTTCTTTTATAATTAACACGAGTTCACCATTTGTACCTAAAGAGGGAAGGTTATTAAGAGTAAATGGCCCAGGTGGTACAGATGTGCTATATAGTGTTTCTCCATTTTGCTCAATGCTAACTTCTGCATAAGTATAGGCGGTTTCACTTATAATGGGTGCATAACCTACTAGGGCGCCATCTTTCATTGCATTATCACTATTGATTTGCACGCCTAGTATTTTATAAGTGTTTAAGTTAGGAGAATAAGCATAGAAATCACCCATAGTTAAAATGGAATTAATATTTCTAAGTGTCCTATATACATATTGCTGGTTTATAGAAAAAGAATTATTATTATTATAGTTTAGATCTTGACGATAACGCCATGCAAATAAATTAATTCCATTATATAGCTGTAGATTATGTATGTGTTGTCCATTTAAACTATTTTGTTTATAATAATGGCCTTGATAGTTGTATTTAATGAAAGCAGCATTATCACCATCATCCAATTTTTCTTTGGAATATGAAGTGTTTTTTTCTATCGCAATTAATGGTACTTTAAAGTAAATCGACTGTTTGTTAATTTCTAATTTTATATTAAATAATTTTTTTAATAAATCATAGTCAACGATATCGTTGTCCAACTTATTTTTTAAAGGCTCGTAATAATTGGTGTTTATTCCCCATCGTTTTAAATCAAATAGAGTTATTATTGGAGTTAAGTTATTGTTTTTGTTTTTAAATGATATCTCAGTATTTTGTTTTTTATTGTTATTTATATAAATTGTTATGTTATAGGTTCCTTCGAGAAAATTTTCATTAAGCAAGAGTGAAAAATCAATATTTCCATTGTGGTTTTCAATTGCTTGTAAGTAAAGTGCATTTGCATATACATAGGGCGTAAATAATAAGAGTAAAGAAATAGGAGATAACTTTATCATAATTAATACTATTCGCTATTTTTTATGTTGATATTAACTTCATTACCAAAATCATTTATATAGCTCCAGCCTACTTTAGCTGTACCAAAATGATTTTTTCCTATATTAATTTCACTAAAAGGGGATAGCATGACTGAGATCTCTTTTTTTTCCCCATTAGAAAAAATATTTATAATAGTGAAGTGGTATTCAGAGTTGTTTTTTATTATCATTTCTTTTTTATTATTTATAGAAAAAATAATTTTTTTTGTCGCTTCTTCAACTGTTTCTGTTAAGCCATGTGGTCGGTAAAATAATTTAAACACTGACTTAATTGATATATGAATACTATTATGTTTTGATTCAGCTATAGGGATCGCTTTGCTATTTATATAAAAAAGACTTTCACGATCTGTTTGAGCTATTGATGTGATTTTGGCAATTCGCAAAATTGCAGATTGTTCTTTATTTAATTTAAATAAAGGTGGGGTAATCATAAAAGGTGTATTTTTATCATTTTCATCCTTTGTGATCCAACTTTGTATTAAATAATCAGTAACGGAGTTTTTATTTTTTATATTAATAATAATATCATTATCGTCTTCATTATAGATAAACCGTGTTCCACTATAAATTACATTTGCTTGTGTAAAAAAAGTAGAACACAGAATTATGATAAATAAAATATAAATATTATACTTCATAATACAATAATCCTGTGTTTTTTTAATTAAGAATATTTAACGGTAAAATTTACTGATGTATTGACAGTTCCTGATGTTGGATTTGGAAGATAACTCGCGTAATTGGCATGGAATTTATAAACTGCTGATTTATTTACAATTCTTTTAGTTATCGGTTGATTACCATTTAAAAGAATAATATTTTTATTACCTTCATCACTACGAATGAAAATTCCTACTCCTTTAGCACTATTATTTGTGATGCTTTTATTCTTCATAATTTTATTTTCACCGGCTAAATCAGTACCGTTAAATGTTAATGTTGCATTATTATTGCCACAATCTAATAGTTTAATTTCAAAATTACTACCTGTACTGCTTTTGGCATTGGCCCAATCTTTATCTAAGACTATTTCCGATTTATTAATTGTAGGCAAAGTGATAGGAGAAATAGGGCTATCTATATTGCAGGATGTTGATATTACTGTTCCACTAAAACCAATGATATTGCTATTTTTCTTTTCTGCTGTTTTACTATTATTGGCTAATACATTCATGCTAGAAGAGATAACTAATAATGCAGATAGTAATCTGATATGATTTTTTATTTTCATAGTTTTTCCTTTAATAAATAATTTGATAACGCAATAGGTTTATCCTATTTGTTGCGACGGAGTGGATAATATAGTTTTCTAATAAAAAGTAAATAAAGTGTATTTATCTGATTTTTGTTAGAAAACTAGTTTATTTATCTGTATATTATACTTTGTGTGGTAGTGTTAACTAAAAATAATATATTTTATTGTGTTATTCACTGGATTTTTAAAAAACATCATATAAAAAATGAATTTTATATAAAAATTATATGGGTAAATTGTGGTCAATTAATAAAATGATTAGTTACAACATACAATTTATTTCTCTAATATAATGCACCTAACCATCATCAATAATATTTACTTGCTAAGTAACCAAAACATGGCGTTATTCAATTTCTAATTACAAAGCTTAAGGAAATGAACAAGAGAAGCTTGGGTAAAAAAAAGGGGAGTGAAGGGAAAGAGATGCCCCCTTGCTTCTTTCTCAAGGGGGAATATAGATCTTAATTAAATATTAAATAGCCACAAGCAGGAATTGCGCCAATTAATACCATCATCAGTAGTATTTTTTCACTAGTATTTAATGACTGTTTATCTTTATATTGTTTTCGTGAATATAAAAATATTAATACACCGGGTGCATAGAGAACGACGGAAAGTAATAAATTAATTACACCTGATGCATAAAGTAACCATAAACCATAGAGGCTTGCAGGTATTGCTATCAGTAATAATCCTCGGCTACTGCGTTCTATGGCAACTTTAAATAAGAAAGCACCAACCAGGAAATAAGGAACGAGGATCATTTCTGACGCGATGGTCAGTAGGGTATTGTAATTACTACCAGTAAGCCAAATTAATACTAGTGATAATTGAACAGCTAAATTAGTAAACCACAAGGAAGAGGAAGGCGCATCATTGTGATTTTGTTTACTCAGTTGTTTAGGAAAAGAGCGGTGTAATGCTGCAATATAAGGGACTTCAGCAGCCATAATTGTCCAGCTTAAATAAGCGCCACATACCGATAGAATAAGGCCGGCGGCAATAACTATCTCACCTATATTTCCAATTAGTTGAACCAGTAAAGGTGCCATAGATGGGTTTTTCATCATAGCAAGCTCTGGTTGGCTAACTAATCCTTGAGATAATAGGGTAACGAGAATATAAATAATCAGCGCGATCACAACCGCAAATATTGTCGCTAAACCAACATCTCTTCTATTTTTTGCTCTTGCAGATACGACAACGGCCCCTTCAATACCAATAAATACCCATAAAGTAATTAACATGGTATTTTTTACTTGTTCCCAAACGGGCACGCCCATTTTTATCCCTTCGAAATCAAGGGTAAAAATATCCATATTAAAGGCAAGTAGGGCAACAATAATAAATAACCCCAATGGTATTAATTTTGCCATCGTGGCCATTAAATTGATACTAGCGGCTGTTTGTACACCTCGTAGAACTAAAAAGTGTACAACCCAAAGCAAGATTGATTCACCCAACAATGCCTGCCATGTATTACCATCACCAAAAATAATATTATTAGGGCTGTCGGTAAAAAAACTCACAGCAGCGAAAACGATGACTAAATAAGAGACATTGGCAACTACCGCACAGACCCAATAGCCCCAAGCAGAACAAAAGCCAATAAATTCACCAAATCCTTCTTTTGCATAGGTAAAAATACCGCCATCAAGATCAGGTCTTAAGCGAGAAAGCAATAACAATGATAGGGCGAGAAAAAGGATGCCAACCCCTGTTATTATCCAACCGATAATCAGTGCCGCAGGGCTTGCAACCTCAGCCATATTCTGAGGTAAACTGAATACACCTGCACCAACCATTGAGCTTAGCACTAACGCTGTTAGTGACATTAAACCAAGTTTTTTATTCAAAGATAAGTTCCTGCATGATTAAAATTGTGAATAAATAGCGTATTTTCTTGTTTTTGGTTTAATAATTAGCATAAATATGAATCTGTTAATTTAAGACAAAGATAAAACCACTAAAAAACAGCGAGATTTTACGGAGAGTTGACTTGGTTGTCTATGCATAAAATCATAAATTTTATGCATAAGGATAAGAAATTGAGTGAGGTTATTTGGACAAGTATAAAAAAACCTTGCATAGAGCAAGGTTTTTAAAAGAAAAAGTAACAACAGATTATTTAAATAAATCCGCGGTGATTGTTACCGTACCACCATTACTCTGCCATTCACGAGTAATATGGTAGTATTTTGCACCTTTCTCTGCTGCACGTTTAGCAACTTGATAAGAAACTTCCGGAGAGTTCACAAAATAACCACTGAAAGTAATGGTATCAAAAGGTTCCATTAATGCAGCCGCTGCTTTATTAACCTCTTGAATTTCAGTGCCATCAGGTAAGGTGACAGTGTAACGTCCGCTTTTACCTGATGATTGTGTTTCAGAAAATACACCTACATTTCTATCAAAGTCACTATTTGACGCAAGTCCTGGTTTTTCAACTTTATTGGCTGCACTTCCACCTTCGGCAATAAGCGCTCGACCCGCATCAGAGTCATAAGGAACCACGGCTTCTGAAGACTGTATGGCTCTTTTAGGGGCATCTTTTTTATAGATATAAGCAGTAACTTCTTGGTTACCACCATCATTTACTGAGATATTACGGACAATAAAGAATGATGCTGCGCCTTTTTTTGCTGCTTCTTTTCCGATTTCGTTATTAATATCAGGTGTTGTTGGATAGTAACCATGAATAGTAACGGTATCAAAAGGCTGTAGCAAAATAGCTTCAGGTTTTGGTAATTCTTTTACACCATGAAATACGCGGTATTCTTCTTCAGTTGCTTTTGGTGCATCTTTTCGATACAGATCGGCAGTCACACTCATGTTGCCACTATCACTGATATCATCTAGACCTTGAATGTAAAAACTATCAGCACCGATTTTATCAGCACGACGAGATACTGCGTCAGCTGCTTCATAAATCGCATTAAAACGACCGATGACTGTAATTCTTTCAAATGGTTTTAGCTCTGCCGCTTGTTCTGGAGACAGTTCCTGTGCAGCCTGCGCAACAGTAATATTAGTTAAAGATAACACCGCTGCTGCGATGACTGAGGTTTTCAGCTTCATACAAAATCCTTCCGCCTTGCGCAATTAATATTGGTCATGTGCTGAACATAGTGATCTATCACATAGAGTGCAATTATTACATGTAATAATAGCGTTTGTCGCATTATTTTATTTAGTGAATAGCCACTGGGTCAAATGACCAGTATATGTTACCAGATATTTACTTAAATATAGTGAATAATTCATTAATATGCCTTTTCGACTAAAATGATCGCATTAAGTTCAATTTTAGCTTTACACAGATCTAGATTATTGGTTTTATTTTCAGTAGGTTATTAGTACCCCAATAAATGGCATGTGAATGATAATGCTTAACAATTTTTTTGCATATTAATGAAATTAGCCATGAAATTTTAACAGTTTTCGGATGGATAAGAAGGGAAAATTATGCGAATTGGTATACCCAAAGAGCGACTTTCTAACGAAACAAGAGTTGCAGCAACACCTGCTACAGTCACACAACTCTTGAAATTAGGATTTACAGTCGCGATAGAAAATGAAGCTGGCATTGCTTCTAGTTTCGATAATGACGCTTATCAACAAGCAGGGGCTGAGATCTTAGATTGTCAAAATATTTGGCAATCCGACATTATCTTAAAAGTTAATGCCCCCCTAGAAGATGAAATTGCTTTACTCAAAAAAGGCTCGACTTTAATTAGTTTTATCTGGCCCGCACAAAATGCACCATTGCTAGAAAAATTAGCTGAAAAAGAGATTAATGTGATGGCTATGGATAGTGTACCGCGTATCTCCCGTGCACAATCTTTAGATGCATTAAGTTCAATGGCGAATATTGCCGGCTATCGTGCCGTTGTTGAAGCCGCTCATGAATTTGGCCGTTTCTTTACTGGGCAAATTACTGCTGCAGGTAAAGTACCACCAGCCAAAGTGATGGTAATTGGTGCGGGTGTCGCTGGACTTGCCGCAATTGGTGCCGCAGGTAGTTTAGGCGCTGTTGTTCGTGCATTTGACACTCGACCTGAAGTCAAAGAGCAAGTGCAAAGTATGGGCGCTGAGTTCCTAGAGCTTGATTTTAAAGAAGAAGCGGGGAGTGGTGATGGCTATGCTAAAGTGATGTCAAAAGCATTTATTGATGCAGAAATGGCATTATTTGCAGAGCAAGCCAAAGATGTTGATATCATTATTACAACAGCACTAATTCCAGGAAAACCTGCACCACGTTTAATCACTAAAGAGATGGTTGATTCAATGAAACCAGGCAGTGTGGTGGTCGATTTGGCAGCCCAAAATGGTGGTAACTGTGAATATACCGTTCCTGGTGAGATTTTTACCACTGAACATGGTGTAAAAATTATTGGTTATACTGATTTAGCCGCCCGGTTACCGGCTCAATCATCTCAACTTTATGGTACTAACTTAGTTAACCTATTGAAATTACTATGTAAAGAAAAAGATGGTAATATCAATATTGATTTTGACGATGTGGTTATTCGTGGTGTTACCGTTATTAAAGCGGGGGAAGTGACATGGCCGGCGCCTCCTATTCAAGTTTCAGCACAACCTAAAGCAGCTCCTGCTGCAAAACCCCAAGAAAAACCCGTTGCAAAACCTATTTCTCCGTGGAAAAAATATGGTTTATTGGCTATTGCCTTTTTACTGTTCGCATGGTTGGCTAATGTTGCGCCAAAAGAGTTCTTATCACACTTTACTGTCTTCGCACTTTCTTGTGTTGTTGGTTATTACGTTGTTTGGAATGTCAGCCATTCATTGCACACCCCATTAATGTCGGTGACAAATGCCATTTCAGGTATCATTGTCGTTGGTGCATTACTACAAATTGGTAGTGGTGGTTGGGTAAGCTTTTTCTCATTTATCGCTATTTTAATTGCCAGTATTAATATTTTTGGTGGATTTACCGTCACTCAACGTATGTTGAAAATGTTCCGTAAAGGATAAGGGAGACAATTATGTCCAGCGGTGTTGTTACAGCGGCATATATTGTCGCCGCAATATTATTTATTTTTAGCCTTGCAGGGTTATCCAAACATGAAACCTCAAAACAGGGGAATTACTTTGGTATTGCAGGGATGGCTATCGCGTTATTTGCGACTATCTTTGGGCCTTATGCTGATAATGTAGGTTGGATCATTGTTGCTATGGTTATTGGTGCCGTTATTGGTATCCGTTTAGCCAAAAAAGTTGAAATGACGCAAATGCCAGAGTTAGTGGCTATTTTGCATAGTTTTGTAGGTTTAGCCGCGGTTCTGGTTGGTTTTAATAGTTATCTAGATCACAATCCTGCCATTGATCCTGTAATGGCCAACATTCATCTCACAGAAGTCTTTTTAGGTATCTTTATCGGTGCGGTTACTTTTACCGGCTCCATTGTCGCTTATGGCAAGCTAAGTGGCAAAATGTCATCCAAACCTATGATGTTGCCTAATCGCCATAAACTTAATTTAGCGGCTTTAGTTATTTCATTTTTATTAATGATCTGGTTTGTCAAAACTGACAGTGTTGGTTTACAAGTCTTTTTAATGATTGTGATGACAGTCATTGCATTAGCATTTGGTTGGCATTTAGTTGCCTCCATTGGTGGTGCGGATATGCCTGTTGTTGTGTCAATGTTGAACTCTTATTCGGGTTGGGCCGCCGCCGCTGCTGGTTTTATGTTAAGCAACGATTTGTTAATTGTGACAGGGGCATTAGTGGGTTCATCGGGCGCTATTCTTTCTTATATCATGTGTAAAGCAATGAACCGCTCATTTATTAGCGTGATTGCCGGTGGTTTTGGTACAGATGGTAGCAGCTCCAGTGACGAAGGAGAGATAGGGGAATATCGTGAAACAACCGCAGAAGAAGTTGCTGAACTATTGAAAAACTCAACTTCAGTGATTATTACTCCGGGTTATGGCTTAGCAGTGGCACAAGCACAATACCCAGTACATGATATAACAGAAAAGCTTCGTCAGCGTGGTATAAAAGTACGTTTTGGTATTCACCCAGTTGCGGGTCGTCTACCGGGGCATATGAATGTATTGTTAGCAGAAGCGAAAGTACCTTACGATATTGTCTTAGAAATGGATGAAATCAATGATGATTTTGCTGATACAGATACCGTTTTAGTTATTGGTGCAAATGATACTGTTAACCCAGCCGCACAAGACGATCCTAATAGTCCAATAGCAGGTATGCCGGTATTAGAAGTATGGAAAGCTCAGAACGTGATCGTGTTTAAACGCTCTATGAATACCGGCTATGCGGGGGTACAAAATCCATTATTCTTTAAAGAAAATACCCAAATGTTATTTGGTGATGCTAAAGCCAGTGTCGATGCGATTTTAAAAGCCTTGTGATCTGTTTAGCAAATAATCTTTAATAAAAAACGCCCGACTATTTAAGCGATAGCGGGCGTTTTGCTATACAGTATTAAAAGCGTTATTCGTTATCTGAATCGACAGTGATAGGACAGGTAAAGCCATCAGGTTTGATAGCGAGTAAATCACATTTTATATGGTCGATCAGCTGTTCTGCTGTATTGCCTAAGAAAGCGGCAGAAAGTCCGGTTCTCCCTAAAATACCTAATACGACAATACCCGCGTTTAGCTCTTCGCATACTTGAGGGATAACTTGCTCAGGCAATCCTTCTTTGACATGTGTTTTTTCCTCAGGAATAGAGAATTTCTGGCGAAGCTCTTTCATCGCTATAAGGTGTTGTCCACGCAAAGCATTGTTATAAAGGTTAGGATCAAAGTCAGGTAACTCAATTGCAATATTAATGGGTGCAACAGGGTAGGCACTGAGTAAATGAACGTCTGGATCTTTTTGTATACGGTGAGATAAATCGTTAGTTAATTCAATTAACTTTAAATTTAATGCATCATGATATGACTCTTCATTGGACAGATTAGCGGCGACAACAATAGTGCCGTATTCTGGCCACTCTTTATCTTTTACCATCCATACAGGAGCAGGGCATTTTCTTAACAATTGCCAATCTAGAGGAGTAAAAATTAAGGAGCCTAACTTATCATGTTGATGAGCCATTTTAATCAGTAAGTCATGCTTATCGGTGATCACTTCTTCAATAATGGCTTCATACGGTCGGTTATGCCAAATCACTTTTATGTCGATTTGAATGCCGGCTTCAAGATAATAGCGAGCTTGCTGTTTTATCCAAGCGGTTTTTTGATTAATCACGCCTTTGCGCATCGCATTACGTTCATCGGGAGATAAAAGGGTGGTCATGTCATATGAGAGATCATAAACAGGTAGAAAAGCTTTTATCCGCCCACCATTACGTTGAACGATATAAACAGCACGACGTAGTGCTGGTTGGTCATCTTGGTTAGGATCAATGACAACGAGAAGGTTTTGATATTTTTCCATTGCTATATCCTCTTTAGGGCTGGATTTATCCATCTACATTTTTAAAGATAACCCAAGAAGCTAAAATGCAATAGCACAAAATAGAAAACGGGACACAAATTTGTGTGCCCCGTTATAAAAATAGGTGATGTAATGTAAAAGATTAAGCTTCTGTTGAGGAAGGCAGTTTGCCTGCGAGTTCACTTAACATTTCACTATCTTCAATAGTGATGTATTTACCTTTTACACTTAACATACCACTTTTCTGGAAACGACCTAATAGTCGGCTAATGGTTTCTACTGTCAGGCCTAAGTAATTACCAATATCACCACGGGTCATGGTTAAACGGAACTCACGAGGTGAAAAACCGCGCTGCGCAAAGCGGCGAGAGAGGTTATAAATAAAGGCGGCTAAACGTTCTTCTGCATTTTTCTTTGATAGCAGTAAGATCATCTCTTGGTCACCTTTGATTTCGCCACTCATTAGACGCATCATCTGTTGACGTAAATTAGGCATTTTGCCTGATAAATCATCTAGTGTTTCAAATGGTATTTCACAAACCATTGATGTTTCAAGAGCTTGTGCAAAGCTTGGGTGTTCGGTGTTGATAATGGCATCAAATCCAACCAAGTCACCTGCAAGATGAAAACCTGTGATCTGTTCGTCGCCTTCTTCAGTGATCGTATAACTTTTAATAGTTCCTGAACGAATGGCATAAAGTGACTTCAGCTCATCACCGGCTTTAAACAAGGTTTGACCTTTCTGGATAGGTTTTTTACGCTCGATAATATTATCCAGTTGATCAAGCTCATGCTCGTTTAAAGTAAACGGGATGCAGAGCTGGCTAATACTGCAATCTTGACAATGGATTGCACAACCGCCAGATTGGATTCGGCGAACGACGCGTTTTTCTGGGATCATAAGCTTGCTCATTACAAATAAAAATATTGATATGTGTCAATTTTAACACACATTGCTGTAATTGGTAAGGGGAATAATGGTACGCATAGAAATAATTCTGAATGTAAAAAACGATATAGATTGATTAAGCCCGTGTTTTGTTTGGTGACTTATTTAGAATAATTTGCGCTAACCCTATACACGGTTGGTATATTATTCGATTTTTTAAGGAAGTCATAGGGTATTTGCTAAATTATCTTTGGTAAAACTAAAAATTAGGAGGGAACTCAAGAAATTTTATTCAAGGATTAACATCTTATTCACTTTATTTTCTTAACTTTTCGTTTTGCCAACAGAAATTAATCATCTGTTAACACTACCTAAGTAAAGTTAGCTAAATGTATTTTTGATACAACTTAATGCTAACTTGAATTAGCTTTTCCTTATAAAATGGCAGATCCCATACAAAGACGAATGGAGTTTTGAAACATTCGCTTACCTATTAAGTGGTATTGATATGTATCAATAAGGGTTATCCACTATCTTTTATCATTTTCATTAATAAAAATAGTTATGTGAGAATGATATGTCTATAAAAAAACAAGAAAAAAGGCTTGCTAATCAAGAGGGGATGCCATTAACGCGTCGTCATTTTGTACAAGCCAGTGCAGCATTAGTGAGTATGCCTTTTTTCGCACAAAATGCACAGGCCAATCTTGATAAAAGCCTACCTATTGCCAACATTGATGAGAAACCTGCTACTGTCGTCGCAACATGTAGCACCTTTGACTGTGGTGGTAAATGTGATATCCGAGCTCATGTTAAAGAGGGGATTGTTACCCGTATTACCACAAGACCAGATGCTGATTTAGATGAACAAATGCCGATAATGAGGGCCTGCGTAAGAGGTAGAGGTTATCGTAAATTCACTTATCATGCGGATAGACTTAAATATCCCATGAAACGTGTGGGTAAGCGCGGTGAAGGCAAATTTGAGCGTATCTCTTGGGATGAAGCAACCTCTTTAATTGCTGAGAATGTAACACGATTAACTCAACAGCATGGTGCAGCAAGCCGTTTTCTTACGGTAAATACCGCCGTCACTGGGGGGATCTTCTCAGGTGATACTATGATGAAAAAACTCTTTAATCTCACAGGAGGATATCTTCCTTATTATCATTCAGTGAGCTTAGGGAATACCGCTAAAGTAACACCTTATACTTATGGCGTATCTAAAACAGGAAGTTCTCTTGATACTTTAGCGGATACGCCTTTAGTTATTTTGTGGGGACATAATCCCAACGAAACCATTTTTGGTCACACCAATCACTATTTTCAAAAAATGAAAAATAATGGGACCAAATTTATTGTTGTCGACCCTCGTTATTCAGATACAGCTCAATCTTTAGCTGATCAATGGATCCCATTACTTCCTACCACAGATAATGCACTGATGGATGCAATGATGTATGTCATTGTGACCGAAAATTTACATGATAAAGCGTTTATCGATAAATATGTGGTAGGTTTTGATGAAGATCATATGCCAGAAGGGGTGCCAGCTAACGAATCATTAATGGCTTATTTATTAGGGAAAAAAGACGGTATAGCGAAAACCCCTGAATGGGCGACAAAAATCACACGAGTCCCAGCCAATACTATCCGTCAATTAGCACGTGAATATGCGATGACAAAACCCGCGGCCTTAATTCAAGGTTGGGGGCCACAACGTCATATTTGTGGTGAACGTACCGCCCGTGGTTCAACGTTATTAGCAGCAATTACTGGGAATGTGGGTAAAAAAGGGGCTTGGGCGGCTGGATATGGCGGAATTGGTAACCGTCAATCTATTCGTGGTCCCAATATTGGCAAAAATCCGGTAACTGCACAAATATCCATTATGAATTGGATGCAAGCTGTTGAGGATGCGAGCAAAGTGACGCCAGAAGACGGCCTTATTGGCGTCGACAAACTTGATAGTAATATCAAAATGATCTTTTCTTTAGCGGGTAACTATCTTGTCAATCAAAACCCTGATGTTAATGCGGCAGCTAAGTTACTTGAAGATGAATCTAAAGTAGAGTTTATTGTTGTTAGTGATCTATATATGTCTCCGTCAGCCAAATACGCAGACTTAGTTTTACCAGAAACGAGCTTTTTAGAGCGTTGGAATATCGGTAATACATGGGGAACGGGCAACTATTTCTTACTGTCAGAAAAAGTCGTTGAACCTGCTTTTGAAAGACGTTCTGATTATGAATGGATCAGCGATGTTGCTGAGAAAATGGGAGTCAAAGAGGCTTTTACCGAAGGACGAACAGAAAAAGAGTGGATAGCTTATCTCGTTAATACTAACAAAGAACGCTTTAAAGATAGACCTGATTTCCCAACTTTTGATGAATTACTCAAGACTCGCCGCTATCTTTTCAAAGATGCACCTTTTGTTGCATTTGAAGAAAATATTCGTGATCCAGAAAATCATCCTTTCCCAACTCCATCAGGAAAAATTGAAATTTTCTCTAAACGTCTCTATGACATGAATAATGTCGATATTCCTGCATTATCTCATTATGTTCCTGCAATTGAAGGTCCAGAAGATAAATTGACCGAGAAATATCCACTACAAATGTTAACTTGGAAAGGAAAAAACAGAGCTAATTCAACGCAATATGCTAACCCTTGGCTACAAGAGGTACAACGCCAAGAAATGTGGATAAACCCTATTGATGCACAAAATAGAGGCATCAAAAATGGCGATATGGTGCGTATCTATAACGATAGAGGGATCACACAAATACCTGCTTTAGTTACCGAGCGAATTATTCCTGGTGTGGTTGGTTTACAGGCGGGGGCTTGGTGGTCTCCTGATAAAGACGGTGTTGATCATGGTGGGTGTCCTAACGTTTTGACATCAACACGTATGACACCATTAGCCCATGGTAATTCACATTTAACCGTTTTAGTTGAGGTAACCAAAGCATGAGTGAATTCAAACAATATGCGCCTGTTAGCGATGAACAGCTTGGTTTTTTTATTGATTCTTCTCGTTGCTCAGGTTGTAAAGCATGCCAAGTTGCATGTAAAGATAAAAATAATTTAGAGGTTGGGCGCCGTTTTCGCCGTATTTATGAAATACAGGGCGGGGGATTTGCACCTAATGGGCAAGGTGCATTTGAAAATAATGTCTTTGCATACACATTAACGATTTCATGTAATCACTGTGACGATCCTATATGTGTAAAAAACTGTCCAACAACAGCAATGCATAAACGCCCCGGAGATGGCATTGTCCGTGTTGATACCAGCAAATGTGTTGGGTGTGGTTATTGCTCATGGTCATGTCCTTATGGTGCACCACAAATGAATACTGAAACAGGACAAATGTCGAAATGTGATTTCTGCGTAGATTTATTAGCAGAAGGTAAAAATCCTATTTGTGTTGATACATGTCCATTAAATGCGATTAAGTTTGGAAAAATTAAAGATCTACGCGCTAAATATGGTCATTTAAGCCAAGTTCAAGGGTTACCTGATTTTACAATCACTCACCCTAATTTGGTCATCAAACCACATACTGGTGCAATTAAAAAAGGAGGGAACCAAGCATGAGTGAATGGCCATTAGTTACCTTTACTTTGTTAGTACAAAGTTCTGTTGGTGTTACTATTTTTACTGCCCTCTATTTTTGTTGGTTAGAGAAAGAAATAGGTAATCAACGAGCAACACGCACTTTGCGCCCCGTATTACTGACAAGTGCTATATTGGGATGCTTAGGATTATTAGCCTCAACACTGCATATGGGATATCCGTGGAATGCGTTTCATGCCTTGCGCCATATATCATCATCATGGTTAAGCCGTGAGATTATCTTTGCTGCCCTTTACCTGGGCGCACTATGTTTATATACCTTGCTAGTACTAATAAAAGGTCATATGAATAAAACCCTCTTAGCCATTATCGGTTTACTGGGGTTAGTGGATATTTTCTGTATGGCTTCGCTTTATTACAGCACATCGATGATAACTTGGATGCATGTTAATACCTATTTTATGTTTATCGGTTCTGTTTTTTCTGCGGGAGCGGTGATCACGTTATTAATCACTTCAATAAGGGTTAAAGCCTTTGCTGATGGCGAACTTGCTAAAAAAATAGTATTAAGTGCTTTGGTTGGTATTTTTCTTGCCGTGACTATCCGTATGGCAGAGCAACCACTTTATTTATCATGGATGTCAGAAATACAATTAACCAATGATGCAATTACTTTTCCTCATACCCCTATAATTGCGTATAATGAGACTTTCGGATTAAGAATATCTGCATGGATATTGTCTATTATCAGTATATTAATGATGGGATATAGCCTGTATAAATATCGTATAGCTGTATTTACTTCTGGGTTATCTCTAATTTGGGGTAGCGGTATTGTCCTGTTAATTGCTGAAATACTTAACCGATTTGCATTTTTTATTGTTAAGTAATAGTAATGGAGTTATGAAGTATGAGGCGTTTTATTAGGGTAGATCTTCCTCCTGAACCTATCATTAATGATAAATGTGTTAGGAAACGCCTCAAACAAAGCCTTTGTGATAGCTGTTCAAAAGTCTGTCCTGTGGACGCTATCACTTTTAGTCTTTTGAACGTTGAAATAGATAATGAGCGTTGTTTCCAATGCGGTAATTGTCTATTTACTTGTCCTGTTGATGCTATAGAAAATATCTCCCCCCATGAACGTAGCTTTCAAGATAATCTATTAGTCATTAATCATGATGAACCACTGGCCAGTATTGAAGAGCTTTTGGTTTGGCATCGACAATATCAAATACGCGGTATGAAAATAGCGGAACCCTTGGTTGATAAGTGGCTGCCGATACTCGCACAACTTAATTTGCAATTAAAAACCTTACAAGAGCCTATTTGGCAATTAGTTTTAGTGGAGCCTGAACCGGTCGATAGTGGTCGTCGCTTTATGCTATTTCGACAAAAATTAGATGAAAAACCACTTAATAAAGGTCACGTAAAAACAGGATTAAATGCAAGGAAACAGCTTTATCCGCAAGATAGCTGGTTCCATATTCAATTAGATAAAGAAAGTTGTATTCTTTGTTCTGCATGTGCCAAGGTGTGTGATGAAGGTGCAATCACAATCGAAGATAATCGCTTTATCATTGATGAAAAACGTTGCACCGGTTGTATGAACTGCCAAGTTGTCTGTTTTCCAAAATCAATAAAAGTCGTAGAACAAATTGCTAAAAATAGCACACCGACACACTACCATTATTATGATGCGCAATGTGATAAATGCCGCCTTGCTTTTTTTGCTTGGGAGCCTAATGCCACCTTATGTCCGATTTGTACTCAGCACCAAAAACAGGGATGGCTATAACAGTGTTTATAATTTGTTCTATGCAAAAATAAATTCATCTCAATAACATCATTACTTAAATAAAATGACTATTTTTATGCGATAGTGATTGTTGATAAAGATCTCATTCATTTCTAAGTAAGGTGACATCATGATAAAAAATAATGACTTACCTGCTTTTATGACGCAAGTGGTTATTACTGAACCCGGTGGCGTTGATAAACTGCAATTAGAAAATAGCCCATTACCATCATTGCCCCCTCATTATATGTTGGTAAAAGTTAATGCAGCGGGTGTTAATCGCCCTGATATTTTTCAACGTCAAGGTAGTTATCCACCGCCAGCCGATGCATCTCCTATATTAGGATTAGAGATTGCTGGTGAAGTGGTGAAATTAGGTGAACATTGTACAAAATGGGCAATAGGTGATCGTGTTTGTGCTTTAGTTGCTGGTGGCGGTTATGCTGAATATTGCTTAGTCCATGAAGATATAGCTTTACCGTCGCAAGGATTAACCGATATTGAAGCGGCAGCATTACCTGAAAATTTATTTACTGTTTGGGCAAATCTATTTCAACTCGGTCAGTTAAAAGCAGGGGAATCGGTTTTGATCCATGGGGGCACTTCTGGGATTGGCTCTATGGCGATTATGTTAGCACACAATCTTGGTTGTGAAATTTACACAACGGTAGGTTCAAAAGAAAAAGCCGAAGTTGCCCAAAAATTAGGGGCTAATCATGTTATTAATTACCGTGAGAAAGATTTTGCTACAGAAATTCCTGTATTAACTCAAGGCAAAGGCGTTGATGTCATACTTGATATTATCGGCGGCGATTATGTGGAAAAAAATTATCAAGTTGCGGCGAAATTTGGCAGAGTGATCCAAGTTGGCATGATGAAAGGGGCCCCTAAAAACTTAAATATGATGCCACTGATGCTTAAGCGATTAATTCATACAGGTTCTACCATGCGTTCTAGAACGCCAGAAGAAAAAACGCATATAGCACAAGAATTAAAACAACAAGTATGGCCGTTGATTATCAAAGGTCAAATTAAGCCTATTATTAATGCGGTCTTTTCTTTACAAGAAGTTGCCAAAGCACATCAATTAATGGAGTCTGGTGACTTAATTGGTAAAGTAGTGCTTGAGATTGATATGAATAAATCACTTGTGTAGAGCGAAAATAAATTTATTTTATTTATTATAAGTTATAAAAGCATTCTCATTCTCAATCACGATTATTCTGAAAAAACACATAATAAAGATATTATGTGTTTTTTTATTCTCTATAAAAAATTTAAGAAGCTTTAATATGATCCTGTGTTTTTTTCGTCATTATAAAAATAAACCTCACTTAATAATTCATCATATCTAAGATAAAAAATCACTTATTTAAAATAAAACAGATTTAAGTATCGACTATGGTAAAAATATTATAATAAGTTTTGAAAAATAGCATAAATCAAAATTGATAATGAAATTTATAAACTAATTAATAAAACTAAATCATTTATCATGAAAAAGTTAAAACTTTAGAACGAACTTGGAAAATCTTATCTGATATCAATAAAATAAAGAAGATTCTTACTCATCATGTAGTATATCATTTAAAAAGAGACTAATTATTTACGTAAAATAAACTCAATTCTGATTAAAATTGATAACAAAAATTTATATATAGGTGCGATGATGGCAAATCACAAAGAAACCTGTCTGAGTGCTGCAGAGCGTGTGTTTGATACCCGAACCGTGGATACCCTAACATGTTATCATCGAGAGATGGTAAAGATGTTGATGGATAGTGAGTCCTTTTATTCTAGTCCAAATAACTCACAGATAAATACTAATGAGAGATTAGAGAACAAAATAAAAAGCAATACCATTGAAAATAAAGCTGTGAAGGGATCTTATGGTGATATTTTAAATAATTTAAACCAGCAGCTAATGAATAATAAACCTGAGATTGAGCCTTATTTCTCACATTACAACTCTCCCGTCATGCGATTGGCGAAATTAGGCTACCTTTCTGCACTGGCCTATAATGCTGATAATGTTTTTAACAAACATTCACCCATACAAAAACAGCAAGAGCAAAAAATAACGCATGATTTGTGTAAACTAATCGGTTTTGAACCAGATAAAGCATTTGGACATATTACCACCAGTCATGTTTTTGCTTGTTATGAAATTTTGTGGGCTTTGAGAAATTTAAAAACACTGCCGATGGCGATTGCACGTCATCCCAAATCAAGAGATCTGGTTGCAGATAAAAAAGCATTTGAGTTATTTAATATGTCTATCACTGATATTTTATCCATCAGTGAACAGCTATATGAACGAGATATTTTTGATGATGTCAGCCATTTAACTTGTCGTGGCACCGGCATGACAAGAACGATGCATTTAGGTAAATTACTAGTACCGATATACCGCTTCGAATTTTGGAAGAAGGCGATGGATATCTTGGGGTTAGGTTATGATAATCTCATTGCCTTACCAATAGATGAAGAGTTTAAAACAGATATAGCTAAAACGCGTCATATTGTGCTTCGCTTAATAGAGCAGGGAGAGCCGATACTTGGTATTATTGGCGTGTTAGGCTCATCGACATACGGTAGCATTGACAAACTTAAGCCTCTTTTCGAATTACGTGAAGAGTGTGAAAAACAACATAACAACTCATTCTATATTCACATTGATGCATCCCAATTAGGCTATATGAAAAGCCTGTTTCTTGACGAAAATAATAGCATCATCCCTTATAACATATTGTGCGATAAACTTAAGCAAGAAGCACCTTTACTTGAGTTAACCTCAGATATTTATGATAGTTTTACTCAGCTATCAAGAGCTGATTCTGTTTCTTTTGAGCCATTTCAAGCGGGATTTTCTCCTTATCCTACGGGGATTGTTTGTATAAAAGATGCTCGATTAAGCCGTTTTCTCGCTAACCCGCCAAAACTGTGCCCAGAAGAGGGGAATATTCCCGATGAAATTGATGGGATCCAATCAGCACCTGCAGTTGCATCAATGTGGGGGATCCATCAGCTATATGCTTTTAATCATTTTGGGTATGGGCAATGCGCTCAAAATCAATGGGAAGCTAGAGTAAAACTGGAACAACAATTAAAACAAGAGAACGAATTTGAAAAATCGGGTATCTCTTATGCTATTCATATTTTGCCAGTTTCAGATTTTAATAAACTCACTTTTGCCATTGCTATTAAAGGCAACCAATGTTTAAAAATACAAAATCAGCTAAATAATGCTATTTATAAAAATTTAGAAATAAAGAGCCAATATAAGCAAGATCTCAACCTATTAGTGCTATGTGCTCGTAATAGCGATGATATACCTGCTCAGTTTTGTCAACAATGTCATTTAGGCAAAGATGAATGGAAGCAAATTAACCACTTAAGTCTTTTACAATTAACGATAAAAAACACTGACAAATGGAGTGAAGAGCATATTAAAGCAGGGTGCGACTATATTAAAAAAGTTGTCCTATCTGCATTAAAATAGCTATTTTGTTCTATTTATTATTTAACATAGTAAAAGTTAGCAAGGAAAAGGTTGCTAACTTTTTTATTCTACTCTTATAAAAGTGACGCTGTCACTAAAGTTACTCCTTCCTTTGCTTGTTTCGTTTGTCTAGCTCCTTATTTTCGTTATGAATAGCACATAAAATCAAGATCGAGAATGAGAATCATTCATAATTAGGCGTGAATGATAGAATGTAACTATAGATAAATCATATTGTTACTATTCCTTATGATAGATAAAAGTAAATAGATATATCTAAAACTTGATCATTTAGATATATCGGATTATATTGGTCATCAATGATTTCGATATATCTAAAAAATGAGGGAATATTATGATGATCCAAGCGTTACATTCGCTTTATCAACAACACACCGATAATGGTGGTCATGGCATCGGACGTTGTGGTGGTAAAGGTAAACACAGAGGACAACACCACAATGGCAATAATGAACATTGTTGTCATGGTGAAAGGGGCCATCACCAAGAACGTCATGGCGAATGTTGCCAACAGGGTGAGCAAAGTCATGAGCATAATGGTCATGCCGATCATGGCTGTTGTCACGGTGAAAAACAGCAAGAGCATGGTAAACGACATGGCCGAGGTTGTGGTGCCGGTAAAGGAAAAGGAAGAGGCCAAGGTCGTCAATTAAAACGCATGTTTGACCATGGTGATTTACGTGTCCTTTTGTTGAGTATGATCGCGGCAAAACCTAGCCATGGGTATGAAATTATTCGAGGAATAGATGAAGCATCTTCAGGACTATATGTACCAAGTCCAGGGGTTATATATCCAACACTGACACTATTAGAAGAGCAAGATTTAGTTGTTGCTAATATCGCTGAAAAAGGCCGTAAAAATTATAGTATTACGCCAGAAGGTTCAGCATTTTTAGCAGAAAACCAAGAAACAGAAAAAAATATTCAAAATAAGCTGGCTTATGCACGTGATTTATCACAAAACGCAGGGGGAGTTTCTGAGGAAATCGAATTTGCGGTAGGAAAATTAAAAGCGGTATTACGTCATAAGTTAGTATTGAAACAACTTTCTGTAGAAAAAGCGCAACGCATTGCTTTTATACTTAATGAAGCAGTCGAAAAAATAGAAGCCATTAATGAGGCATTGATCTCTGAGGTAAGGGAAGATGAATAAAACAGAAACACCATTACGGAACAGAAGCAAAAATAATGATATTGAAAAAGAAGAGCTAGAAAATAATCCAGCCGTCAAAGAGCAAATTTGTCCTAAAATGCCAGTATCCTATTTTCGACGAGCGTTACGAAAAACAGGTAGACTATGATAATGCTAGACAGAGGCTATCCATATGCTATAGCTTCTGTCGTTTTGAGCATGTTGCCTCGCATATTTCTTTTATCATGTCATCATTTTTTTCAACGCACTGTTTTTTCAAATAGTTCTCACTACTAATGAGACACTTTATAACTATTTCAGTGGTTTTTTATTAGTTTTTTATTATAAGTTGTGAGACTCCTCGCTTTTTTATTCTTAGTTCATTACTTGCTGATTTTATTGATACTGTTATTTTTTAATTTGTCATAATATTCGAGATACCATTGATATATGGTAAAACCAAAATGCTACCCATGCATCTATATGAATAAGATGATAGATAAGATAAATAAGATGACAGATAAGATAAACAGTACCTATATGCCTTACAAACATTATAAAAATAGCATAGCAATATTATTTCTTGCCTCTGCCTTGCTACCTAGATTTTCTGTGGCTGAACCACTCACTCATTTACCTCAAAAAGATCGCATTTCTTATTTTGCTCAAGCGGAGAAAATGGCCATCACTGGTGTGGCTATCAAAACCAAACCCGTTTTAGCCAGACCTGCAAAAGAAGGGGAAGTGATCACCACTTACATAAAAGGTGAAGGGGTTGAAACTATTTCGGAGCCAGCCAAAGCGGGTGATTGGGTTGTACAAAATATTTGTCCAGCAACAGGTAATGAAGAAATTCTGGTCAGAAAAGATAAATTTGCTCAGCGCTATAATCTAGCTGATGCAGACAAAGCGAAAAGCATCACACCGATAAGGCAAGGCTATCAAGTTTTTATCCCGAAAGGGATTGAAATGAATTATTTTATTGTTCCCAAACAAACCGCTGAGTTTGCAATGGAAGCGCCTTGGGGAGAGCTACAACGTTTTCAAGCTGGTGATGCAGTTGTGCAATCTACCACCGATAAACAAGATATTTATCGGATCCAGCAGGCCGCTTTTAAATGCACTTATACTATTTTAAAAACCGCCAAAGAGATTTGATCTGTATATATGTGATAAAAAGCGCTAAATTGAAAAAATAATTGTTACTTTTTATAGAGTTAATTTTATATTTTTACTGCTAAAAATAGCAATAATTAGCTTGTTTTGTCATTAAATCGTGTTTTTTTGTGTTTTTTTTAGTCATTTGCGTTAGTCGCTACATTTCGTTAATCTATCTCTATCAATTTATTAAACTCATTAGGTAAAACCTATTGATATGATAGTAGGAATGTATTAGATATTCTCAATTGGAATAGGTACATTAGATTCATACCAAACAGGAGGAAATACAATGTCTTTAATTAATACCCCAATCAAACCATTCAAAAACATGGCATTTAAAGACGGTCAATTCGTAGAAGTGACTGAAAAGGACGTCGAAGGCAAATGGAGCATTTTCTTCTTCTATCCAGCTGACTTTACCTTTGTTTGTCCAACAGAATTAGGTGACTTAGCTGATCATTATGAAGAATTCCAAAAAATGGGTGTAGAAATTTACTCTGTTTCTACTGACACTCATTTTACTCATAAAGCATGGCATAGCAGCTCAGAAACTATCGGTAAAATCAAATATGGCATGATCGGTGACCCAACTGGCGCATTAACTCGTAACTTTGAAAATATGCGTGAAGCGGAAGGTCTGGCAGATCGTGGTACTTTCGTTGTTGACCCACAAGGTATCATCCAAGCAATCGAAATTACTGCTGAAGGTATTGGCCGTGATGCAGCTGACCTATTACGTAAAGTAAAAGCAGCTCAATATGTTGCTAGCCACCCAGGTGAAGTTTGTCCAGCAAAATGGAAAGAAGGTGATGCAACTTTAGCTCCATCACTGGATTTAGTTGGCAAAATCTAAAAAATTCTAAATAAGAATCAAGCCACTAAAGAAGCTACTAACGTAGTTATTTATCGGGTGTTTCGGCACCCGATTTTATTGAGGGTGCAAAAATGTTAGATAATAATTTAAAAGCTCAACTGAAAGCTTACCTAGAACGATTAACCCAGCCAGTTGAGTTAGTTGCAACATTAGACGACAGCAAACATTCTGCTGATATCCAAGCCTTATTAAAAGAAATTGAACCGTTATCTGATAAAGTCACATACCGTGAAGATAACAGTGCTAATGTGCGCAAACCATCTTTTCTTATTACCAACCCAGGGAAAACAACTGGCGTTCGTTTTGCAGGCTCGCCATTAGGTCATGAGTTTACTTCTTTAGTATTAGCATTATTACAAACCGGTGGTCATCCATCTAAAGAAGCCCCAGAATTACTTGAACAAATTCGTCAGTTAGACGGTGAGTTTCATTTCGAAACCTATTATTCGCTCTCTTGTCATAACTGCCCTGATGTTGTTCAGGCATTAAACTTAATGGCGATTTTAAATCCGAACATCACCCATACGGCGATTGACGGAGGCATGTTCCAAAATGAAATTCAGGAACGTAATATCATGGGCGTTCCTGCGGTATTCTTAAATGGCAACGAGTTTGGCCAAGGTCGTATGACTTTAGCTGAAATTGTTAGCAAAGTAGATAGCAATGCAGAAAAACGCACTGCAGAGTTACTAAATAAAAAAGATGCCTTTGATGTTCTGATTGTCGGAAGCGGCCCTGCGGGGGCATCAGCGGCAGTATATGCTGCACGTAAAGGCTTAAATACAGGTCTTATTGGTGAACGTTTTGGTGGGCAAGTTCTTGATACTGTTGATATTGAAAACTATATTTCTGTACCTAAAACAGAAGGCGCAAAATTAGCTGGGGCTTTAAAAGCTCATGTTGATGATTATCAAGTTGATGTCATTGACAGCCAAACTGTCAGCCGTTTAATTCCGGGAGCAGCGGAAGGTGATCTACACCAAATTGAAACCGCATCTGGTGCGATTTTAAAAACCCGTAGTTTAATTATTGCAACGGGTGCTCGCTGGAGAAATATGAACGTACCGGGTGAAAACGAGTACCGTACTCGCGGTGTAACATACTGCCCGCATTGTGATGGTCCTCTATTTAAAGGTAAAAGAGTGGCTGTTATTGGTGGCGGTAACTCCGGTGTTGAAGCTGCCATTGACTTAGCAGGTTTAGTGGAGCACGTGACCGTACTAGAATTTGCCTCAGAAATGAGAGCAGATGCTGTTTTACAAAAGAAACTGCGTAGCTTAAGTAATGTCGATGTTATCTTAAATGCCCAAACAACAGAAGTATATGGTGATGGCACTAAGTTAACAGGGCTGAAATATAAAGATCGCACTAACGATTCAATGCATGATATTGCCTTAGCGGGTATTTTTGTCCAAATTGGTTTACTGCCAAACACACAATGGTTAGACGGAATTGTTGAGCGTAATAAAATTGGTGAGATCGTGGTTGATCCACGTGGTGAAACCAATATTAAAGGGGTATTTGCTGCGGGTGACTGCACAACTGTTCCTTATAAACAAATTATTATCGCCGCGGGTGAAGGTGCAAAAGCCTCATTAAGCGCCTTTGATTACTTAATTCGTACGACTGCAAAATAAGCAAATCAAAGATAATCAATAAGTTATAGAGAAAGGCATCTTTTTTAAGATGCCTTTTTTTGTACATAAAATCATCAGAAATGGCTGAATCAATGTTTAGAAATTAAATAATGACCTTTATCGGTCAGGACTTTTGATTACCTAAAAATGAGGATTTAAAATGAGAAATATTCCAGAACCTATATTTACGCCTGTGGCTGAAAATATAAAAGCAAATAGAAAAGATGAATGTAAATCATTAATAAATCCTTTTTCCGATCGCTAACGTCAATTAGCCGACAAAGTATTAATAGATAAATTAGATTATGCGCAGGTCCATCAGTTATTACTTGGTGAGGCAGATAAACTGGAGTCAGAAGCAGGGGTGCTTAATTATGTCTGATACAGTTGATCGTGCCAATGAATATGCAGAGTTAGTGCTGGAACAAAATATTCAAGCAATGAAAAAGGCAATAAAGAGTGTATCGGCGTTTGAATGTGAGAATTGTGAGCATCCAAATACCTCAAGAGCGTCTCCAAGCAGTCATAGGCTGCACATTATGTAAATATTGCTTGAGCTAAAAGAAAAACATTATCACAGCATATGAGAATCATTTTCTATAAGTAAATAAAAAGCACATAACCTGCAGGATAGGCAGTTATTGTGTGCTCTAAAGTTATCTCATGATAACCATACCATATTCAGGCGTTATTGCCTTGTTTTATACACGATTTTCAATTCAAAGAGCAAAATGGCTATTTGCGTCAAGGTGTTTGCCCAAACTGTAAGAAAAAAGAGTTATTTACTTCAATTGAAATACCGTTTGTGTTGCGTTGTGACCGTGTGAATACATGTGGTGCTGAATTGATCGTAAAAGAAATTTATCCCGATATATTTGACGATTGGTCAACTCATTACCCTAAGACACAACAAGCACCCAAACTGATGACTTGCCATAATTATCCTGAAATTGCGTTGGCCAAGTTAAAAATAGAAATTGGTAGCAATAAAAAACCGTTATTGGTTTGGGCATTAGATAATGGCGCAGCTGGCGAACGGGCTATGAGAAAGTTTGTGGGCGTTAAGACGGTGCGAAGTGTGGTAAATAATCAGTTTAATAGCACGCTTGCGGTGGGGAGTACGCTTAAAAGACCTGAAGTGATTAAGTGCTGGGTGTTTCAGGAAAACAGTGAGGGGTAGTTTTTCATCCAATCATTTATAGGCTGTCGATGTGCAGCCTTTCTTTTATCTATAGGAAATCATCAAGTAATTATCATAATTACCAAGAACAACAAAATAGAGAAGATATAAATAATTCTCATTTAATCTCTTTTATATAAATAGAGAATTTGTGGGAGGGAGTCGGAAAGCGGTTACAATGGTTACAAAATTAAAATAGTCTTATATCTTATTGATAATATATAGGAATATAGAAATAGTAAAAGGTTACAAATGGGTTACTTTGCGGTTACGTGTAACCGTTCTAAGAGGTTACAAATTAAAAATATAACTTATTGTTTTATAAGGATGTAACTTTTTACCTCCTGTTTTGTAACCCGTTGTAACCAGTGAAAAGTTACAACGGAGTTGTTTGTAATCAGTGGGTTATAGATGGTTTTGGTGGAGTGTAACCGATGTAACTGATTTGCGAGAGGTGAGGAGTATTCTTACAGTCATTAATGGTAAGTTGAATAGTATATTCATAACCTACCATTAATATTTTATATGTTACTCATCGTCGTATATGTCTAAATCTGGCTCAATAAAGCCAAAGTTTATGGATTTTAGATTTTTCAATAGTTGTATTTCTTCAATTGCTATGTCAGTTATGGCATTTACATTTTCAAAATCTCCAGAAAAAGTTACTAGAATTTCAGAGTCAAACTCTAAGTCAGATTCGGCACTAGTGTAACCTATTGAAACATAATCTTTGTCAATAGAATCCATAACTGAAAAATGAAAGTTACAATATGCTTTTGCATTGATGTTAGCATTAATTTTTACGACAATACTATCTTCTTTATAATCTATTAACTTAATATCTAAAGCACCATTTTCGTTCTCAATTATCGATAAACTTTCAAAAATCAGTTCAACACTATCATAATCATATGAAAAACCTGATTCGGCTTCAGCATAAGGTGTTAAATAGTCTAAAGTATCTTTTACGTATGTATCTAACTCAGTTTTGATGTCACTTTCATCAGATAATTTATTTGAAATGAAAGATAGAATTATTTCTGGGTTAATCTGAAGTTGTAAGTTTGCTATAATACTAGGTAAATCATCAGAAACATCTATCCACTCAGAGCTATCTGCATAATTCAACCAATCATTATCTTTGCTAATAGCAATGATTTTTCTATTATTATCTTCAGCCCATTTTTCTATAGCTAATAGAGCAATAGCATCTGGGAACTCATTTTTTTTACTTCCAGAATCGCTAAAAGGAGGCTCACTATTAAAATAGCTTTCTATCAGTAAATTAATATCCAGATATTCATCTGAACTAATTATGGTTGCTCCTGTATTTCTAATAAAATCATGTATTTTATCAGTAGAAACAACTTGTGAATTATCGGCGGATAAGTATCGGTTAGTGAAATCGTCAAAGTCAACTTCAGTAGGAAAGTATCTCTTATAATCTTTTAGTTTCTTATTTAATTCATTGTGAATTTCTTTACTATGGTTAATTAAATGTTTTTTAACTTCATTTAAAATGATATCTGAAATGATTATTTTTAGAGTGGAATCTTTAAATTGATATAAGCTTTTAAATAATAATGAATCCAACTTCATCCCTTGGCTTTTAAATATCGAAGTGTCAATTGTTATTGCGCCATATTCGTTAGTCATTTTTTTCCTTACATTAGTTATATATAGTGATTAATAGTATTTGTAAATGATGTTATATTATTTTCGTTTATTAACCTTTCATCTAAAACAAAGGTTAATTTATTTTTGGTTCTGGTTAATGCCACATAAACTTTATTCCATTCTTTATTATGCTTTTTGTTTTTTGGGGTTTTATTGCTAATAGCATCCTTAATATAATTCAATGTAGAGTTTGATAATATAAAATAAACGTTATCACTTTCTAGTCCTTTGGATTTATCGATGCTTAAAACTTTTGAAGTCTTTTCTTTATTGTTAATTAGTGACTCAATGAAATCTAATAGAATAGCATAATTTTTATTTTTATTTTCTTGGCAAAATATAAATTTACTAATCATATATTTTGCTATAAGTTTTCTAGCTATAACGACTTTATCATTTTCATTCAATTCGGAAATCATTGATAGTATATCTTCTACAAATGAATATGTGAATGTTTTAATATCACGATTTTTTCTAATTGAACTGAGAGGGATAATTTCTTTTAATTCAAAGGGCAAAGATATTTCATCGTTACCTTTTGATGTGCTATAAAATTCATTTGAACGATCTAATATAATCATGTCGTTTTCATCTAAATCATTAATCCAAGTAGAATGATCTATTTTTAATAAGTTAATTATTCCTAATCTATCATCTATACTACTTTGTTCTTGTCCTTCGGGGCAAAAATAGTTGGAGATTTTTAATATTTTATTAGGGATTCTACGAGATATATTATTTATTAATATTTTTTCATTATTTCCCAGTTTATTTAAATAGTGCTCAGATAAAAAATCATTGAAATCAGATGGATATTTTATTGATTGTTTTGGATCTCCAATCATATAAATTTCTAATTTAGCGCCAGATAGCAAATAAAAAAAGTCTAAACAGTTTGAGTCTAAGTCTTGACATTCATCAATGAAAATATGACTTATATGTGATTCTAATAATTGATATATTATTTCTATGTGTTTTTTTATTTTTTTATTCTTTCCTTTTGGATTAATAATTGCCCTTGAAAAGGAATAGACTTCATCTACGTGAATGACATTCTGACCTTTAAGGTATTTAAGTGTTTTCTGTTTATATGGTATTTTATCACTCAGTTTTTGTGTTGATGAGCTATTTATGTGGTATTCTGTCACTAAATGTGCGTAAGGAATTATAATCTGATTTATCAAAAAGTCATGAATAGTTACTACTTTGATCTTATCAGGTATATTTTTATATTGCTTAATTATTTCTTTAGATATATTTTCTTTTGCTGCATTTGTATAAGTTAGAGCATATATTGTTTTACTCGAATTTGTATTATACGAGTTAATAATTCTCCTTGCTAAGCCATACGTCTTTCCTGCACCAGCACCAGCTATTTCAATATTTATCATTTCATTGCCTTTATAATATTGCTTAAGTGAGCGGGTAACTCTATATCTACATTTTTGTTAGGATCAAGAATTGCATTACAAAGAGATGACATCATATCAGCTTTATTATTGATTAATAAATCAATAATATCACTACACATATCTTGATATGTATCATCGGTAACAATTTTTGTATCCTCTTGTGGGTAATTAAGTTGAAAATACTTTGCTATAGAAAAAGCATTTTTTCCTTTTAATACAAGGTCATATTCAAGCGTATAATTATCAGTCGTTTCTATATATATGTTTTTATGATTTATAGAATATTCATCATGTTCTTTTTTTGCATTATCCTGTTCATCATAATCTCGAACAATTCCTATTTTTTTATTCATATTTCCTTCATTTAATTTCAACCAAATATCAAGGAATATTTTATACCCCTTTTGTCCTATACTTACCACCTCTACATCATGAAGAAATAGATTATCTTTTTCTAAAAATGTTCTTATGAGCATTTCTTCTGTAGGACCTTCTACTAATATTAATTTATCAGCAAATAATATTTTTAAAATATCAAAATTAGGTCTTTTCCTTAAGTAATTATTAAGATCACTAGTGAAACTTGATAAAGTTATAGCTTTATTATTTGATATGGCAATTAAATTCTCTATTTTTAATTTATTAATGATGGATGGGCTATGAGTAGTTATTATTGCTTGGAATAATGAGTTTGATTCATTTATGCTTTTATAAATAAAATCAGTTATAGCTCTAAGTTTATTTACACCTAGATGTGCTTCAGGTTCTTCAATACAGCATAAATTAAAATTATCAGCTTGATTTTTATAATATGCAAAAAATAAAAAAATATAAACTAAATTCCTTTCCCCTAAACCTTTCTGATAAAGAAACTCAGATCCATAAGCTAAAGTTATATTGGAAATAATGTGTTTTAAATTTGGAATGTTAGGAACGCATATTAATTCCTGTAGATAATTTTTTATATTCTTGAATGCATCATCTGAGCCTAGAAATTTATTTAATGCTTTAAGATCTTTAATGCTATCAAAGAATTTAAAATAAGATTCTGAAATTAAATTAATTTCTTGACTGTTAAGTTCTTTAAGTAAAAATTTAGTCAGAATGTTATTGGATTTATTGGCAGGGGAGTTAGAGAAATCGTCACGCTCAGCGTCGATTATACTCATGCTGATAAGATTCAATTCATCATATGAAATCTGTTTATTATTACCTTCTGAAATAATTTTATAATCATAAAAATCAATTGGAAAATTTTGGCTTGTAATTTCATCTGCTTGTAGATTTACTATTTCATGAATTTTTTGTATAAAATCAATGTAATCGCGTGGTTCGAATATATATGTTATTTTAAAAATTATATCATCATTATTATCTTTTACCGCCCATTTTCTAACGATGGATTTCTCAAAGTTATCCTTAAAATCATCTAATTGTATTGATATACTAACAATAGGAATGCTTGATATAAATAGGTCAAATTGGTTTGGTTCAATGTTATCAATTTTATTATTCTTGAGTGTTTTTTGAGCTAATTTATTGAACTTTTCAATTGATTTAGAGTTTATATCATATGAGTGTAATTTTTTTGAAGAAAAGTCAAAGGAACTACAATTAAGTGGTAATTTAAGTGCATTTATAAAATTACTTTTACCTGAATTGTTTTCTCCTACAATGACATTCAATTTTTGTAGGTATACTTCAAGATGTTCAAAGCATCTATAATTTTTGATTTCAACCTTGTTAATTATCATACAATGTATCACTCTATTTTTATTAATTTGCCTTATGCTAGGATAGCTTTAAGCTTTTTTCCAATCTAACTATGAATTTAGGGCACAATAATTATATAATAATTAGAACTGATATTTATTAGTTGAAAATTGCACGATAATGCACAAAATTAACATTTTATGTTATATGGCTTGTACTCTGGATTCAGAGTACATTTGATGTTTTAACAACTGCACAAAATGCCACACCTTTTGTGTGCGGGCAAGGCGGGGGAGCAAACGCGGGCAAAGGGGTAAAGATGAGCCGCGCTGGCTATGGTGTGATTAGCTCGTTAATGGTGTTATTTGCGATTATTCAGGCTGTACAGCCTAGATCAGATAAAAATAAATTCGGATATGTGGAACAGATAGAACGGCGCTAAGGCCGTTCTATTAGCTTTGAAAGGGAGAGCATCGGTTAATGTGAATTGAATGGTTTATTTTCTTCGCCTGTGTCAAAAAATCCAGTAATGCATATTGTTTAAAGCGGATCACCTCAATACCTAGCATGTCGTTAATTGATTTCATACTTTCCATCAGCAGTAATAACTCATTGAACCAAAACACCATTGCGGCCTTTTCGATATCACCAAGGCTACCGGAGCCTTGCGGAATGATCCCCATCAGTTGCGGTGGTATCCGGTGCATGGCCAACAAATCATCGCGGGTGATGTCCTTGATGCCGATAAACTCGTCTTTGGCACAAAGGAATGCACGTAAAGTGGCAAGCCCTTGCCGTCGCGGGAAAGTGGCGATAGACATCATTTCAGGTTGGCTGACCACCAAGCGTACACCGGTGTACAAGCTTAGTGGCTCGATTTGAACTACGGCAAAGTGGTCAAAATGACAAAGGGGCGTAGTAGGATTTAATATTACATTGGCCTAGGGGGCACGCCTGTCACTGTAACTGGATTTAAACCGCACCAGTGGGGGATTAGCCGTGTTGTTCATTAACTCGATGATCACGGCTTTATCACAAATTTGGAGTTAGAAATAAGGATCATAGATGTTGGTATTGAATGAGGAGTAACCTCATCAGAGGTTCTGTTAATATTATAAACTAATCCTTTTCAACTAGACTCACATCGTCATTGTTGACAAATATACATTTAGGAGGAGTTTTTTCATGTTTAAAGAAAACAAATTCAATTTTTGTGGTTAATGATTTTATATCATCGTAGTTACAAAAGATAGAATGGGTTGGTGTTTGAAATGCATTGAAAGCAGTCATTTGAATTTTATTCAGTGTTGCAGGAATAGGTATGTCAGCATCATGCCATTTTTTTGATGCTATTTCGATTTTGTTTTTATTAATGAAATGTATGGAGTCAAAGGTTTTATAAGCCAGAAGATTAAGAATATTAGTGGTGAAGGATAAAAATATTAAATAAAGTGAAAGGTAAACAGTTTTTTTTATGTTCCCAATGTTTGGGAGTAAAAGCATCATGTTTGGAATTGTATATAAGATAAAGCACAATATAATAAATGGTATGAATGCTTCTTCTAATTGCATTTCACCATCAAGGTTATTTACTAATGCAGAGATAGATAGTATAGACATAGGAATAATAAGCAGTGAAAACAATAATAGCATTATAAATCTATCTAGATTTGTTATTCTGTTGTTGTCTTTTTTACTTCTAAAAATATCTTTAAATTCATTGGGGTGCGTCATGAAGTAAGGTGTTTTTATTATTGTTTGGAAATTTTTTTTCACTGAGCGGAATAATTCTTTTTGGGCTTTTTTGAAATTAAAAATAGTTTCGGTTAATACAAATGAAAGGCAAAGAAAGTAAGGCACAGATGCCAAATGATATTTTTTTTCGCTAAAATAATTATAAACTATAATAAAAATTATTGTTAAAAATAAAATACTAATGGTTTTACATAGAATAATCTTATAAAAAATTAATTTTATTCTTATTATTTTAACATTATTCTTGTATCGTAATATTAGCAGTATCATAATCATAAATATTATGAATGCCATGAGTTTCACATATTTGGGATAGTCCGTAGTTAAATAAATCATAGAAAATATTATAATTGGACTTATACATATTGATAACAAATAACTCCAGGTAGATAATCCAAAGTTTTGTTTTATATTATTATCATTGGTTATTTTAATAGATAGATTAATAAATTTAAATGTTAAAAATGGAAGGCTATAAAATATAAATGTAAAAATAAACCAAGCGATAGAAATAAATATCAGGTAAGGGAATAAGTAGCTCTCTTGTAATAAAAAAGAAAAGAAATTTTGAGCACTTAGTGTACTAAGATAAATAAATAATATTATAGGTGATATAAGGACAGATACGGATATCAATAATGTGATTTTAGAAGAATATGAACCCTTAGACATATGATGAAATCCTTTTAATTGATTTTTGTTATGAAAAGAGTAGCCCAGCTTAAGGCATACTCCAAATCCTAGGTTAAAAAATGGCGTTCAATTGTCCCCTATGTGGCGCTGTGACTTATACAAAAACCAGTAAATCCATGAGCAGTGAACCCCGTAGAAGCTACCACCAATGTCAAAACATGCTGTCTGGCTGCTCTTTTACGACAATAACCTCAGTGTAGATTTATCTAACAAAAACTATTCCACAAGAGTTACCTGAAGGTTTTGAGATCCCGATGGATGAGTTACCTAGATCACATCGAAGAGAAAAACAGATGAAGATGTTTTGATAAACAGTATTTAATTTTTAAGCAATTTAACCATTCCAATTAAGATACTTTTTACATCTATTTTTCGTTGTTCAAGAAAAATGCTATTCAAAATTTTTAAGCAATCTATACTATTATTCCACTACTTAAATAATCTATAAGGAAATTGATTGATATGGATCTAAAAAAGAGATGTTTTAGACAAATTGCTCCTGCGCTTATTTTTTCTTTACTAACAATTGGTACTTTCTCGGCAAATGCGAATATCGATGTTCGCGATGAAACCTTATTTGAAGCACATCAGCGTTTTAAAACACAAATTATAAATGATAGTTTTGACAATACTGAAGCACCTTGGGAAGCGCCAGCAGAAATATTCAATGTAGTTAAATATCCCACCAAACTAGGTGATATGTATGCTTATTTAACTCCTCCGCCGGCGAATAAAAAAAATAAACTACCAGCGGTGATTTGGCTGAATGGAGGATATGGTGGGATAGGAGGAGATGATTATTTTTGGACACCACAACCAGTTGAAAATGACCAAACAGGAGCGACGTTTCGTGATCCTAATATGGTACTCATGATACCTTCTTTTCGTGGTGAAAATACCAACCCTGGTCGCTATGAAATGTTTTATGGTGAATTAGAAGATTTAGACTCAGCTAGAGAATATTTAGCGTCATTACCTTATGTTGATCCTAAACGTATTTACGTAGTAGGACATAGCACTGGGGGAACGAGAGCATTATTGGCTAGTGAATACAGTGATAAATTCAGGGCAATATTCTCTTTAGGAGGAATACCTGATCTTAAACTACGCACAGAAGGGCGGATGATGGTTGAATTACCCTTTGATAAAAATAACGAAGAAGAATTTAATGTCCGCTCTGTATACCGCTATATTAAATCAATAAAAACACCAACATTTTATTTTGAAGGTCATGATTATTTTTGGGATGAATTCAATCAATTGCGTGTGGTTGCAATGGAACACGATATTCCTCTGAAAATTTATAATATAAAAAATGGAGACCATTTTAATATTATTGTCCCTGTCAGTCAGTTAATTAAAGAAAAAATATTGCAAGATACTGATACAAATAAAGAAAGCAATATTCGATTCACTAACGAAGAAATTAAGTGGATCAATAAAATGGTGAAATAAATTTCAAAATGATAAAACCGCTCTATTATCAATTAGATAAAAGAGCGTTAGTATCTATTTAGAGCCAATATAGTGCGTTTAAAATTTCATCATATGTGCTTAAAAGTATTTAGAACTTTGTTGATTGTCTCTTTCAATAATCAAAACAGAAGATGTTAGAATTGCTTATACTGTCTTATAAACATATAGTTTTAGGTAAAAATATTAAGTATATTATATATGATATGAAAGAACACAATTTTAAAATAGAAAGGATTGAATATGAAAACTAAAATAGTTTATCAATGGAAGGAAAAAAGACGGGATAGACTCTCTTTTTTAGGAGCAGAAGTGGTTTTTTCTGTGTTATTTGGTATTGTAAACGGTTTAATATATATGTTATTTATGACCTTGTTACCTGATTCCGTTGAGAATGATCCTGATAAATTATTTTTCTACCAATTCTCTTTTAGTTCTTATGGTATAGTCGAATTCATATTATTAATAGCACAAATCTACGTATTTGCACTTATTTTAACTCAACGAGTAAGAGATTTCGGTTTCAAATATCCTATCACTATTGCACTGATCTTTACCATTGGCAGCATGGTCCTTACACCATATCCATTACTTATTTCTTCAGATACAATGGTGATAGTGCGTTTTATTTTATTATTAGGATACGTTATTGCATTATTATTACCATCTTCGAATAATGTTGAGTGTAATAACGATGAAAATAATAAGATAACCATACTAAAATAGTTAACTAATAAGTGAATTATCCTAAGTGTATCAGGCGTAATGGATACACTTAGGACATTATAAAAATAATATTATAATAGTGGTATAAGAAAAAAATATAAAAATAGTGAATAATAACTTCTATAATTGCAATATATACAGTGACTAATGAGGTTATAATGGAAGGTGTTCAACTTAGGCTTGCGGAGCCTCATGAAGCAAAACGATTATGGTATTTAAGAAATAAAGCGTTACGTTTTGGCTGTCAACATGTCTATCCGCCCGATATATTAGCCGCTTGGACTCCTGATGAAATGCCTGACGGCTATAGACAATCTATTATTAATAATCCTTTCTATGTTATTGATGATAAAAAGTTGTCTATTCCCGTGGCTTCTGGTTTTTTAGATCTTAAAACTGGCTTTGCTGAAGCCATTTTTACATTACCGGAATGCATGGGAAAAGGATATGCAGGACTTATTCTTAAACAGCTACAATATGAAGCTAAACAAAGAAATTTTGTTAAATTATTTTTAGATGCAACGCCTAATGCGATGCTATTTTATTTAAAACAAGGGTTCACTGTTTTAGAAGAGCGGGAGTACTATTCTAGCTTGTCTCAGGCAAGTTTACACTGTTATCGAATGTATATTGATTTATAAAATTTATAAATAGTGCCTTATTGACATAAAAATTATACCTAGCATTATAGAACAGAAAAAGTTGGGCTTAAAATGCGAAAATTTTTTATTTTTATCATTTTTTGAATTAGCTTTTATATTAACAATATCAGTTGGTAATTTTGCTAATGTTACGATATTGTAAATTATGACTATTTTTCTGGGGCAAACACTATGCAAAATGTGTTGTTAACGTTATGGCCTTTATTTGCGTTAATTGCGCTAGGCGCTATTTTAAGAAGAAATAAAGCATTTGAACCTGCATTTTGGGTAGGAGCTGAAAAATTAAATTATTTTTTACTCTTTCCTGCATTACTTCTCAATAGCTTGGCTAATGCTCCTTTATCTGATCCTCAATTACCTCATCTTGCTGGGGCTATTTTCTCAGTAGTCATTATTACCACTATTTTGTGTGTTATTTTCAAAAAAATAACTGGCTGGTCTGCAGGCCGCTTTGGTGCGATCGTTCAAGGTAATATTCGGTTTAACACTTATTTAGGTTTAGCTATCGTCGCTGATTTATTTGGCGTTGAAGGTTTAGGAATAGCTGCTTTGATATTAGCAACCTTGGTTCCTCTATCAAATGTGACTTCAGTGCTTTGTTTAACCGCAGGGCAAAATGTAACTTTTCGTCAATTAATCTTCCCAATCATTAAAAATCCATTAATTATCTCTTGCGTAATAGGGATTGTTATCAATTTATCAGGAATAGGGCTTCCTTTTGGTAGCGATCAGTTTCTAAAATTGTTAGCTGCGACTAGTTTACCTTTAGGGCTTATCTGTATTGGTGCGGCATTACATTTATCAACACTAAAAGCAGAAAGTAAAATGATTAGTATTAACACAGTGACTCGGTTGCTTATTGTACCGATAATTGCATATAGTGTTGCTAATTTTTTAGGTTTATCTTCATTAGTTATGATGCTTTTAGTCATTTTCTTTTCTATCCCTACAGCCCCAACTTCTTATATTTTAACTCGACAGCTAGGAGGAGATTCTGAGCTAATGGCGGGGATCATTACTTCACAAACCATGCTTGCAGCAATTACCTTGCCGATCGTATTAAGTTTTTTAATTCCATAAATTTAAAGGAAATACGACTAATATTATTTATCGTGGATGATTTTTTATAGCATAGTTTCACTAAAAGTGTTCTTCTCTTAAATATAATTTTAATTATTATATGGTTAATTTAAGAGGGAAATATGATGAACGTAAAAATTAATCACAATGATATTTCTAATTCACAGATATTAAGAATATCACAAGGAGAAAAAACAAAAGATGTGATGTCATTATGGGATAAAATAAAAGACTGGTTCCAATCAAACAAAAGAGAAAAAGCACTAAAAACAGTTGAAAATATTGTATATCAAGATCTATTTGATGACAAAAATCATTTTAAAATGCTATATCATGTTTTAATGCTAAAAACTATGGCTTCAGATGCATATAAAGAAAGAATAAAAATCAATACTAATGATAATGATAAAAATATTACGATTTCAATAGATAATTATAATATTTATATAACGGATATAGACAATGAACAACTTAATAAAATGTCAACAATAATTAATGTATTTAATCGACACTCATCAATTTTTTCTAATGAAATTGCATTGAAATGTCTATATGAAAAGTTAGATAAAAATGAGCTTAATGATCAAATTTTTGCTGAGTTGTATATTGAATTAGATAATAAAATACGTTCTGGTGAAATAGACTTAAAGCTTAATAAAAGTAACTTTAATCAAGTTAACTTTAGTGCAATAAGACAGCTCGTAAGCAAAGCGATAGAAATGGATAATACTAACTTAAAAAATGTACTAATAAAAGATATAAATAGAAATACTTATATTTTCAATGGTGAAAAAATAAAAAGTAAAGATCAAAACGAGGCAATGGAAGAATTTGAAACTTTAACTAAAGATATCTCAGAGGAAAATAAAAAGGCAATTTATTATTTGTTAAATCAAGAAGGTATTACCTTAATTAAATCATATAATGATGCTTATGATTACTACACATTGACAACATCTTTTTCTAGCAATGATGTTTTTAAGCAAGAACAAATTTATAGTATAAAGACTCTTTCTGATGATTTGATTGAAGTAAAAATAAATTTTTTTAAAAAAAGTGGCGATAAAATAAATCAAAATATTCCCTTGGCTCAACCATTTGAAAGTAAGTTATATAATTTTATCTATGATATGGTTGCTATTAATAATAATATTGAAAGAACAGATGATAAGAGTTTAAATGAAAAGATGAACGAGATAAAAAAACAACTAAATAATAAAGAATCAAGGCTAGGAGAGCTATTCTTCAATCTACTAGATCGATATAAAATCATTAAAGAAGACAGCGTTGATATTACGTTAAAACTAAATAAAGGACAACTAGTCTCATTAGGTGGAGAATGCTCATATAAATTTTATTAATTTTATCCTTTGGTCAAAATAGAGCTTCTTGCTATGATGTGGAAAAACGCGAATAAGTAGAGGCTCCTTTATGTCACAACCTCATAACCCAGAAATTCAAAAAATTATTGATGAGTTAAAACAACAATATCAAAATGCTGTTGATGCCTTACGTAATGCTATTATTATGTATGTTCAAGATGGAAAATTACCTGATATAAAACAAAGGGCTGAAGGTCTATTTGCTTATCCGCAATTAACCGTACATTGGTATGGTGATGTTAAAAAAGAAGATAAAACAAGAGCTTATGGGCGTTTATCAAAATCAGGTACTTATTCTACTACTATCACTAACCCAGGCCTATTTGAAAATTATTTAACTGAGCAACTGCAACTTATTGCGGATGCTTATCATGTCTCTTTTGAAGTGACGGCCTCAAAACAAGAGATACCATATCCTTTTGTCATTGATGGCACTGGCATTGATTTTGATCGGTCAATGAGCGCCTCTTTAGCAAAATATTTTCCGACTACCGATCTCTCTAAAATTGGTGATGATATTACCGATGGTTTAATTGATGACAGCGAGCTTTTACCTCTTTCACATTTTGATGCACTACGGACGGATTTTTCTCTGGCACGTTTAAAGCATTATACCGGAACTTTACCTGAAGATGTGCAACCTTATATTTTATTCACCAATTATAACCGCTATGTGGATGAATTCGTTCGTTGGGCCTGTGCACAAGTTGCTGATAAAAATAGTCCATATTGCGCACTTTCTTGTGCAGGTTTTCAGCAAATAACCGCCGATACGGTTGATCCGGAAAAATTAATTTCTGATCTGACATGGAAAAAATATCAAATGCCCGCCTATCATTTAATTGCAAAAGAAGGGCCGGGAATAACATTAGTGAATATTGGTGTCGGGCCGTCAAACGCCAAAACAATTTGTGATCATCTGGCGGTTTTACGTCCTCATGTTTGGTTAATGATTGGTCATTGTGGAGGCTTAAGAGAAAGTCAATTATTAGGTGATTACGTTTTAGCTCATGCTTATTTACGAGATGATCATATTTTAGATGCTGTATTACCGCCAGATATTCCTATTCCTAATATTGCTGAAGTTCAGCGTGCACTTTATGATGCCACTAAAGCCATTAGCGGTAAGCCTGGACATGAAATCAAACAGCGATTAAGAACAGGAACGGTTGTGACAACCGATGATCGTAATTGGGAATTACGTTTTTCAGCAACATCAAGGCGATTTAGTTTAAGTCGAGCCGTTGCCGTGGATATGGAAAGTGCCACTATTGCTGCTCAAGGTTATCGTTTTCGCGTTCCTTATGGCACTTTGTTATGTGTATCTGATAAACCGTTACATGGTGAAATAAAATTACCGGGTCAAGCTAATCACTTTTATGAAGGTGCGGTATCAGAGCATTTGCAAATAGGTATTCATGCAATTGAGTTATTAAAAGACGAAGAAGATAAATTACATTCTCGTAAATTAAGAACCTTTAATGAGCCACCATTTAGATAAATCATAGCCAAAATTAATAAGATGAAAATTTATATACCCAATATCATTGATTGAATTGGGTATATTTTTACAATATAAAAGGCTAAAAACGTAAATGTCGAGCCGCTTTTCTAAGGCGATCATCACCACGTCTATCATAGCGCTGTGTAGTCATAATACTGGCATGACCCATGGCATCTTTTACGGTTACAATATCTTCGCCATTATCTAACATTGCAGAGGCAAAAGTGCGTCGCAGATCGTGAGGAGCAAATTTATCAATGCCACTTTCTTGTTGGCGTGTCTCTAAAATATAATAAATAGCTTGGTCTGTTATTCGTTCATCCGTTACATCATCAAAACGGCGAATACGTGTGAAAAGGGCGCCATCTTGTGATCCCCTTATTTCATCGATCCATAATTGAACACGCTCCCAAGTATCTTCTGGCATATAGGATATTCTTTCTTTATTACCTTTTCCTCTGACAATAAAGGCTTGATCACGAAATTGAATATGCTCGTAATTAAGTGCAACAATTTCTGAACGGCGTAATCCGCAGCCAAGTAGTACACTTAATATGGCCGCATCTCTTAAACCTTTTGAGGAGTGGTCTTTTTCACAACAGCGAAAAAGTGCGCGAATTTCATGTCCAGTAAGCGCTCGACCTTTAGGTAATCGACTTCCTCTTACCGATTTTACTTGGCGAATATGTTGATAGCTTTCTGTATCCATCAACTTCATCGCCCATGCTTCTAAAGCGACACCTTTTAGTGCAGCTAAATAAGTGTTAATTGTGGCGGGTGCTTTATCCGCATCAGATAACATGTCGATAATTGCTTGAATATGGTGGCGGCGAAGTGCTCCCCATTGGCAATGCTTTATTGAAGAGAAACCAATCATTTTTGCCACGATAGTTAAAAACGATCCCATCGTTTGGCGACTACGTTTAGAACCTAAACTGCGTAAATAAGCCAGTGCAGGGTTAGTTTGTGTCGGAGAGGTGAAAGTTGCATTGAGATCTAATAATGGTTGTTTTTCCGCCAATACAAGTGATGTTTCTGGTGTTATTTCTTGATCGTCGTGGTGAAAATCCACAGCAATTTCCTTATTAAATCAATATAACTATGCTGAATATTCTAACAGATCTAAAAAAGAAAAAAGCTACTTTTTCAAAGGATCATTTTAATAAGTAGAGGCGATCGTGTTTGTTTTTAGTGCATAATGTTTGTTTTGTAAACGGTTTTGGGGTGAAAAGTGAACAGCGGGTTTTACCCATGAAAGGAATAAAGAGATCAAAATAGGGGGGATGATCGTGGAAATGGCTTAATATTATGCCTTTGGTTTATCTGTATTTTTAATAACAGTCGCTAAAAACCAAAGGCATAGTTTTAAAATAATGAAGGTTAATCTTTATAAATGGCGACCAGTGGTTTGCCATCATTACCAATGGTGCCTCGATACATTCCCTCAGAGTTAAAGCTCATCGTGTAGTTTCCTGATTTGTCTAATACGATAACACCACCACTTCCATTTATCGCTTTTACTTCATCAAGTGCATTTTGTGCCGCTTGCTCTAGAGGTAGTTTTTGATATTTAACTTGGGCTGCAATATTAAATGCGGTCAGCGTTCTAATAAACATTTCACCTGATCCTGTTGCTGATACCGCAACCGTTTCATTATCCGCATAATTACCTGCACCGATAATAGGGGAATCGCCCACACGACCATAACGTTTATTGGTCATCCCACCTGTTGATGTTCCCGCCGCTAAATTACCATGTTGGTCTAATGCAACAGCGCCAACAGTGCCATATTTATAATCATACATCATCGGATCAGCAAAAAGAGCCGCAGTTTTACCATCATGATCTAATACAACTTGTTCTTTTTCTAATGCTTTTTGTAGTTGTTGCCAACGATATTCAGTACGAAAATAACTCGGATCAACGATGGTTAACCCTTGCTCTTTGGCAAAAAGATCAGCCCCTTGAGAAACCATCATAACATGTGGACTTTTTTCCATTACCGCAATCGCGGCATTAATCGGATTTTTTACTGTGGTAACACCAGCAACAGCACCCGCTTTGCGCGTTTTACCATCCATAATAGAAGCATCAAGTTCGTTTCTACCATCGTGAGTAAAAACAGCACCTTTACCTGCATTAAAAAGAGGAGAGTCTTCCATAACATTAATCGATTTTTGTACGGCTTCAATACTGGTGCCTCCGCTATTTAAAACAGCATATCCAGCATTTAATGCTTCGGTCAGTTTGGCTTTATATTCTTTTTCTTGTTCTGGGGTGATGGTATCTTTCGTTATTGTACCTGCACCACCATGAATAACGAGGCGGATAGGGGCTTGTGTATTATTAGCTAACGCAGAAGAGGCAAAAAGAGTACAAAGGGTAAGTGTAGCGAGCTTATAGTTAATGTTTTTCATATAAACCTTCTCTTAATCGGATTGAGTTGTGTATTTGCAGGGATGTTATTACTTTAATTGTATATTGTTATTTGATATATAATTATTAACTGCAATAATCACTATATAAAAACTTTACCTAATAAGTGGTCTGATGACAGGCAAAAATAACAAATAATTTTAATTTAAATTAATGCTATAATAATCAAACTGTTATATTTAAGGAGTTTTATGCAATTAATTTAAAATTAAACCTTACAAATAAAATATTAAAATAAAAGTATGTTGGTTATTATTTATTTTTAACGCTGTTAAATTTATAGCAAAATCAAAAAATAGCTAACTTCATCGACATTAAATATGTGACTTCGATCAATTATCGTAACCAAGTGTTATTATTATATTTTGATTTTAATGAAGCTAATGGATGCTAAATTTTATACATTTTGTGTGTTATCTCGAATAATCAAATTTTGATAGTGTATTATGTGATAAAAGTACTACATTAAATTCACACAACACACTATCATATTCTTATTATATTTTATAATTCATATGGTTAACTTTTGTTTTTCTCTTTTTTTATTTTATTTTAATTCGCTTTATATATATAAATGGACTATTTTTAAAGTAGATGAAATAAAATTAAAAATTGTTATTTAACTATTTTCTTACACACAGTAAATCACAAAAAATTGGGTTATTTATGGCAAAAGGAAGGTTAAATAATTTATATGAAAAATCAAAAAACGAATCGTTTTTTTGTTTACGGCATTATTATTGTTGCAATTATTGCAGCAGGTATTTTTTGGTGGAAAACACAAGCACCAGCACTCCCTGATGGGTTTGCTCAAAGTAATGGGAGAATTGAAGCTACTGAAATTGATATTTCAACCAAAACACCAGGAAGAATTGACACTATTTTGGTCAAAGAGGGGGATTTTGTTAAAGCGGGTGAAGTGTTGGCAACAATGGATACTCGTACCTTAAAAGAGCAACTTCATGAAGTTCAAGCCCAACTAGAGCAAGCCAAAAGTAGCGTTATGACCGCAGAGTCGGCACTTTCTCAACGTCAAAGTGAGCAAGTTGCAGCGCAGGCGGTTGTTCGTCAGCGTATTGCAGAGCTTGACGCATCAGTAAAACGCCTTAACCGCTCTCGAGCATTAGTTAAAACAAAAGCAATTTCCATTCAACAACTGGATGATGATATAGCAAGAACCGAAGGGGCTCGTGCTGCTGTTGAAGCTGCAAAAGCACAAGTGACTGCAACTATTGCGGCAATTGATTCGGCAAAGTCTGGAATTATTCAAGCAAAAACTAAAGTTGATGCAGCAACAGCTACCGAACGACGTATTATGGCTGAGTTGGATGATAGTATCTTAAAAGCTCCTCGTAATGGCCGTGTACAATATCGTGTTGCGGAACCCGGTGAAGTGCTAGGCGCTGGCGGTCGAGTGTTAAATATGGTCGACCTTAGTGATGTGTATATGACATTCTTTTTGCCAACTGAAGCCGCTGGCAAAGCAGCCTTAGGCAGTGATGTCCATATTATTTTGGACGCAGCCCCACATATTGTGATCCCTGCGAAAACGACTTATGTTGCCAGTGTTGCACAGTTTACCCCTAAAACGGTTGAAACTGACAATGAACGTTTGAAGCTAATGTTTCGTGTAAGAGCGAGGATCTCCCCTGAATTACTAGAGAAGCACCTTGAATATGTCAAAACAGGTTTACCGGGACGTGCCTATATTCGCTTAGATAATAGCCAACCTTGGCCGACTGATTTAGAGGTGAAATTACCACAATGAGTCAACTAATGAGAACGCAAAGTCATTCTCATATCATTGAATTGACTCATGTATCCCAACATTATGGTGATACCAAAGCACTTGATGATGTGACATTGACTATTCCTGCCGGAAAAATGGTCGGCTTAATAGGCCCGGATGGTGTCGGAAAATCGAGTTTAATTTCTCTTATTTCAGGAGCCAGAGAAATTCAGCAAGGGCAAGTGATAGTACTTAATGGTGATATGAATGATGTTAATCACCGGCGAGCTGTTTGCCCCAAAATTGCCTATATGCCGCAAGGGTTAGGTAAAAATCTTTATCACACACTTTCTGTTTTTGAAAACGTCGATTTCTTTGGTCGCTTATTTGGTCAATCAAAACAAGAGCGAGAAGAGCGCATCAATGATTTACTTGAAAGTACTGGGCTAGCGCCTTTTAAGGATAGACCTGCAGGTAAACTATCTGGAGGTATGAAGCAAAAACTGGGGCTTTGCTGTGCATTAATTCATGATCCACAATTACTGATCCTCGATGAACCCACCACAGGGGTTGACCCATTATCACGGGCGCAATTTTGGGAGTTAATTAATCGTATTCGTAAGCGTCAAACCAATATGAGCGTATTGGTTGCAACGGCTTATATGGAAGAGGCTGAACGCTTTGATTGGCTGGTTGCAATGGATGCAGGTAAGGTTTTAGCCACTGGTCATGCGGAAGAATTAAAGGCGCAAACGGCGACAGATGAATTAGAAGCTGCTTTTATTGAGCTTTTACCGGAAGAAAAACGCAAAAACCATCAAAAAGTGATTATTCCTCCACGGGATAAAAGTGATGACGATATTATCGCCATTGAGGCCAAAGAGTTAACAATGCGCTTTGGTCAGTTTGTTGCAGTTGATCATGTCAGTTTTCGTATTCCTAAAGGCGAAATTTTTGGTTTTCTAGGTTCGAATGGTTGTGGCAAATCCACCACCATGAAAATGCTTACAGGTTTACTTGAGGCAAGTGAAGGGCGCGCTTGGTTATTTGGGCAAGAGGTTGATCCAAAAGATATCGAAACCCGTAAACGTGTTGGTTATATGTCGCAAGCATTCTCACTGTATAGCGAATTAACGGTTCGACAAAATTTAGAGCTACATGCCAAACTCTTTCATATACCAGAACAGGATATTCCTCAACGTATCAAAGAAATGAGTGAGCGTTTTAATTTGACCGATGTGGAAGATATGATGCCTGACGGTTTACCTTTAGGTATTCGACAACGCTTATCGTTAGCGGTGGCTGTGATCCACAAACCAGAAATGCTGATCCTTGATGAACCCACCTCTGGGGTTGACCCTATCGCTCGAGATATGTTCTGGAAGCTGATGGTTGATCTCTCAAGACGTGACGGTGTCACTATTTTTATCTCTACCCACTTTATGAATGAAGCGGCGCGCTGTGACAGAATGTCTCTGATGCATGCCGGAAAAGTGCTAGTGACAGATACTCCGGCTAATTTAGTGAAAAATAGTCAATTTAATACACTAGAAGAAGTATTTATTGATTATTTGAAAAAAGCATCCGGTGAAACAGAAACGCCCGATATTGAAGATAAACAGCTACAATTGCCTGCCTCTAGTGAAGAAAGTGCAGAAAAAGCGTTAAAACAACGATTTAGTTTACGCCGTTTATTTAGTTATAGCATTCGTGAGGGGATGGAATTACGCCGTGACCCAGTACGCCTTACCTTAGCATTACTAGGCACGGTAATATTGATGTTTATTATGGGTTACGGCATCAGTATGGATGTTGAAAACCTACGCTTTGCCATTATGGATAGAGATCAAACAGGGCTAAGTCAGGCTTATAGTCAAAACCTATCAGGCTCTCGCTATTTTATTGAAAAAGCGCCGATTACCGATTATAACCAACTTGAGCGTCGTCTCCGCAGTGGTGATATTACTGTTGCGATTGAAATTCCGCCTAATTTTGCTCGAGATGTTGCTAAAGGACATAAAGTAAAAATAGGGGTTTGGATTGATGGCGCGATGCCAAATCGTGCAGAAACTGTCCGTGGGTATATTCAGGCAATGCATCTAACTTGGATGTTAGATATGGCCATGCGTCAACCTACCAATATGGTTGATCAATTTTCCCCCATTGATATCGAAACCCGTTATCGTTATAACCCTGATGTAAAAAGTTTACCCGCTATAGTACCTGCGGTTATTCCGTTGTTGTTGATGATGATCCCCGCGATGTTAAGCGCCTTGAGTGTGGTACGTGAAAAAGAGCTAGGCTCTATTATTAATTTATACGTTACTCCGGTCACTAAAGCCGAGTTTTTATTAGGCAAACAGATCCCCTATATTTTATTGGGAATGTTTAACTTTTTTATGCTCTGTGCGCTTTCGGTATTTGTTTTTGGTGTCAGTTTTAAAGGAAGCATGTTAACACTCTCATTAGGGGCGTTGCTTTATATCACTATTGCTACGGGAATGGGATTACTGATTTCTTGTTTTATGAAAAGTCAGATTGCGGCTATTTTTGGTACTTCAATTATTACCTTAATTCCTGCTACACAATTCTCCGGCATGATTGACCCAGTATCATCCTTAGAAGGTATTGGTAAATGGATTGGGCATATTTATCCGACTTCTCACTTTCTTACTATCACTCGAGGAACGTTTTCAAAAGGACTTAACTTATTTGATTTGCCTTGGTCTTTTATTCCGTTACTTATCACGATCCCCATTGTGATTGGGCTGAGTGTCTTTTTCTTGAAAAAGCAGGAGGCTTAAATGTGGCATACCGTACAAAATATTTTTAATTTAGGAATAAAAGAGTTACGAAGTTTATCCCGTGATAAGGCGATGCTGGCATTAATTGTGTTTGCCTTTACCGTATCAATATACTCATCGGCTACTGTAACACCGGGCTCATTACACCATGCGCCGATAGCGGTGGCTGATCAGGATAAATCTCAACTTTCGGCCCGTATTGTCAATAGCTTTTATATGCCTTACTTTTTACCCCCTGCAGATATTACACCCGAGCAGATTGATGGTTTATTAGATAGAGGAACTTATACTTTTGCGTTAGATATTCCGCCTAATTTTCAACGCGATCTACTCGCAGGACGTAAGCCAGAAATTCAAGTCAATATTGATGCAACACGGATGAGCCAAGCTTTCTTAGGAAATAGCTATATTCAAAATATCGTTATGGGAGAAGCGAAAACTTTTCTTGCTAAAGAGCGCACTAACGATCCACTGCCTGTGGATTTAGAAGTTAGAATGAGCTTTAACCCAAACTTAACACAATCTTGGTTTGGCTCTGTTATGGCGATAATCAATAACATTACCATGCTATCTATTGTATTAACCGGGGCGGCACTAATACGAGAGCGAGAGCATGGCACTATTGAGCATTTATTAGTTATGCCTGTCACACCATTTGAGATCATGCTTTCTAAAATATGGTCAATGGGATTGGTTGTATTGTTAGCGTCGGCCATGTCTTTAGTACTAGTGGTTAAATCACTGCTACATGTGCCGATCGAAGGCTCTGTTTTGTTATTTATGTGTGGGGTGGCGTTAAGTTTATTTGCAACGACATCCATTGGTATTTTCTTAGGCACTATGGCGCGCTCAATGCCACAATTTGGTTTATTGATGATTATGGTATTGTTGCCATTAAATATGTTGTCTGGAGGGATGACCTCAAGAGAGAGTATGCCTCAGTTTGTACAAGATGTGATGCAAACTATGCCAACCACACATTTTGTCAGCCTTGCACAAGCGATATTGTATAGAGGCGCAGATTTCTCGATTGTTTGGCCTCAATTTATCGTTTTAATTATTATTGGCTCAGTCTTTTTTGCATTGGCACTGTTACGTTTTAGAAAAACGATATCTGCAATGGCTTAGTCGTTCTGATAAACCGAAAAAAGAGACTTAAGGCATAAAACGATAACCGATCCCCGTTTCAGTAATTAAGTGCACTGGACAGGTGGGATCGGTTTCTATTTTCTGACGTAGATGCCCCATATAAATTCGCAAATAATGGCTATGCTCTACAAAGTTAGGTCCCCAAACATGCTGCATTAAATGACGTTGAGTTAATACTTTTCCACTATTGTTGACAAGTTCACTGAGTAGACGAAACTCGGTCGGAGTAAAGTGAATGGGGACGCCTTGGCGAGTGACTATTCTTTTAACCCAATCAATAGTGATATCACCAAATGTAAATTGAGTCGTTTCTGTTTCTTGTTTGACAAAGCGACGTAATGAAGCTCGAACCCGGGCTAGTAATTCACTCATACCGAAGGGTTTAGTTAAATAATCATCAGCTCCAGCGTCTAAAGCATCAACTTTATCTTGTTCAGAATCTCTGGCGGATAACACAATAATCGGCGTGCTACTCCATTGACGGAAATCTTGAATAAAGCAAAGCCCATCTTTATCAGGTAATCCCAGATCAAGAATGACTAAATCAGGTTTTCTTGATGCTGCTTCTATTAATCCTCGTTGACATTCTGAGGCGTCATAAACACGAAAACCTTCGTTCTCTAATGCAAGGCGAACGAATCGTAAGATCTCTTTTTCATCTTCAACAATCAATATGTTATATGGCGTCACTGTTTTATTTCAATCTCATCAATATTAGGTAGTGATTTTAAAGGTAAAACAAAGTGAAAACTGGCTCCACCTTTTTTATTATTTTCAGCCCAAATTTTACCTTCATGTAAGTGGATAATAGCACTGCAAATAGCAAGACCCAGCCCAACCCCCGGAATGGCGGACTCTTTTACTGCACGTGAAAATTTATTAAAAATAAGCTGCAATTGTTCAGTGGGAATACCTGCGCCTTCATCCCAAACTTCAACATGAATTTGATCCTCTTCAACCGTAGCTTTTATGCCTAATTTAGTTTGTGATGCGGTATATTTGACTGCATTTTCTAACAAATTAGTTAACACGCGCTCAATTAACAGACTATCGCAATAGAGTAATAAATCAGCTGGAATATCAATTTGTAATGGGTGTTTATCAAGTAAATAAGAGAGTGAACGTATTGCACTTCCAGCAATTTCTTGCAGTAAATTCCACTGCAAGTTGACTTGGATCCCCCCTGATTGAATACGTGCCATATCCAGTAAATTGTTGACTAAGCGAGAGGTCGTCAAAATTTGTTGGCGGATCTGACTAACTTGTTCAGTATGAGCAGAGCCCTCAGCACTTAAGTCTAGAAGAAGAATTTCAGACTGGCCAAACAGGACGGTAAGTGGTGTTTTTAGATCATGAGAAAGGGCGGCTAAGAGCGCATTTCTTAATTGTTCTCGTTCTATATTAATACGAGATTGTTCGGCCATTTCCGCCTGCTGTAACCGTTCAAGAGCATTGGCAATTAGGCCATTAAATGTCTGTAAGAGTTGCTGTTGTTCAGGAATAAGTACTTGGCGTAGATTATTTGGCTCAATCGCTAAAATCGCTAATACTTGTTGAGATGCGCTAATAGGGTGCAACTGATAAGGGACACTAGGTAGGGTATCCGTTCCTGCACCTGCGATTTGATCTTTATCCCAACACCAACGGGCAATACCACTATCAATGGGAAGTTGTCCCATACCTTCAGCATTGTATGGCGTTAATTCACCATGATGATTAGGCATTAATAAACAAACTTTGGCATCAAAAGCACTTGATAAAAAATGATAACTAGTACGTACCACTTCTTGTAAAGTCAGTGCCCGACTCAGCTCTCGGGTCATTTCAAATAAATGACGAGTGCGTTGTTCTCTATAACGAGCAACCCGGGTTTGATAACGCATTCCCGCAGTTAAATTACCCACCACTAACCCAACAATGAGCATTACGGAAAAAGTCACTAAATACTGCATATCTAATACAGCCAGTGAAAAATGCGGTTGTACAAAGAACAAATCAAAGCTTATCACATTGATTAAAGCGGCAAAAATAGAAGGACGACGACCAAAAAATAGCGCGATAAGAACAACGCCTAATAAATAAAGAGTAACTAAATTTGCCTTATCTAACGCTAACAAAAAAGTACGTGAAAAAAGCGTAATAGCTAGACATAAACCAATAGCTGTTAGATAGCCTTTAAGATTTTGGCGCCATTTATCATTTTGTGGCACAAATGTTTTTGTTTTATAACGCGGCTCTTCTTCATTTAAAGCGACACTGATAACATGTAAGTCAGGTGCATAACGCGCTAACCTTTCAGCGAAACGCATGCGGACCCAACGTTTTAACCATTGCCACTTTTGATAGGGGCGTTGACCGATAATCACCTTGCCTAAATTATGCTCTCTAGCATAGCGGATCACCGCTTTTTCCGCTTGATTATCAGAAAGGATCGCCGTTCTTGCCCCTAGGTGTTGTGCTAACTTGAGGGAATGTAAAATAGCACGGCGTTTATGCTCACCTATCTGATGTAGCTTTGGTGTTTCAACATAAATAGCATGCCATTGGCAACCAAAAGCAGCAGCATAACGAGCAGCAGTACGCACTAATTTATCATTTCTTCCATGAGCACCAAGACAAACCATTAAACTATCAGTAGTATGCCAAACAGGCGTACCACCTTGGCTATCACGGAATTCTTTTACTTGGGAATCAACGCGATCTGCCATCCGTCTTAGGGCAAGCTCTCGTAATGCAATCAAATTACCTTTACGAAAAAAATGTTCTATTGCACGCTCTGCTTGTCCTGCCAGATAAACTTTGCCTTCATTTAAGCGCTGTTGTAGGTCGTCTGGTGGTAAGTCGACCATAACCACTTCATCAGCATTATCAAAGATATAATCAGGAATAGTCTCTTGAACGCGAATACCTGTAATACTACCAACAATATCATTAAGACTTTCAATATGTTGTACATTAATGGTGGTTAAAACATCGATGCCCGCATCAAGTAACTCTTCAACATCTTGCCAACGTTTTGGATGGCGACATTTATGTGGATTACTAAAAGCCAATTCATCCATTAAGATCACCGCAGGATGTCTTGCTAAGGCCCCATCTAAATTAAAGGCAGAGAGCTTTCTACCACGATAATGTAATTTTAATGGCGGTAATAACGGTAATCCCTCAAGTTGTTGTGCCGTTTCTTGGCGCTGATGGGTTTCTACAACCCCAGCTAAGACATCAATACCTTGCTGATGTAAACGTTGAGCTTCTTGTAACATGGCGTAGGTTTTACCTACGCCGGCACAGGCACCAAAAAAGATCTTTAATCGTCCTCGATGGGGTGCTCGCGTTAATGCCAGCAAATCATCAGGAGAAGGGCGTTGCCACTGCGGAGCTTGTTCCATTTTATTACCCGCTCACTTTATTGTTTTTTTCTGCACTCAATCTATCAAGTGCCTGATTGAGTTTAAAGACATTCACCACAGGTTCACCTAAAAATGGTATTAATGGCGATGTCGTATTTTCTGTAATTAATTGTTTTATTTCATTTATTGTGAATTGACGTAATAACGCAATATGCGGTGCTTGGTAATAAGCGGCAGCCAATGAAATATGAGGATCAAGCCCACTGGCGGAAGCGGTCACTAAATCAACAGGAACGACTTGATGATTATCAACCCTTTTTTGCCATAAACGAACACCTGCAGCCACTTTCTCGCTTAAGAGTGGATTTGATGTAGCAAGTTGGCTAGCGCCGGAAGCCATACTATTGTAAGGCATTTCACTTGTCATTGAGGGGCGACCTTGAAAGTAATCGGCTCGATTAAATGACTGTCCAATCAATTCAGAGCCAATCAGTTTATCGTCCCGATAAACCAGTGAACCATTTGCTTGCCAAGGGAAAAACAATTGAGCTAATCCGGTTATAAATAAAGGATAGGCTAATCCAGTGATAAGTGTCAGTAATACTAACATCACTAAAGATGAACGAAAAAGATGCATAGTATTCTCCTTAAAGCCCAATAATAGCTAAAATCATATCGATGAGTTTAATGCCTAAAAAAGGAACAATTAACCCACTTATTCCGTATAAAGAGAGATTACGGCGTAATAATGAATGAGCAGAAACAGGACGATAATGCACACCTTTCAACGCTAAAGGGATCAAAAAGACGATGATCAAAGCATTAAAAATAACGGCTGATAACATCGCGGATGCTGGGGAGTGTAATCCCATAATATTGAGCATATTCAATTGTGGATATGTCACCGCAAAAGCTGCGGGAATAATGGCAAAATATTTTGCGATATCATTGGCAATACTAAAGGTGGTTAGGGCGCCACGGGTCATAAGCATTTGTTTACCAATATGAACGACTTCAATTAATTTGGTGGGATTTGAGTCCAAATCAACCATATTGCCTGCTTCTTTAGCGGCTTGCGTTCCTGAATTCATGGCCACAGCAACATCGGCTTGCGCTAAAGCCGGCGCATCATTAGTACCATCTCCGGTCATAGCGACAAGTCGGCCTTCTGATTGATATTGACGGATCAACGCCAATTTAGCCTCTGGAGTGGCTTGCGCAAGAAAATCATCTACACCGGACTCGGCAGCAATGGCCGCCGCAGTAAGATGGTTATCACCAGTGATCATCACGGTTTTAATACCCATTTGGCGAAGTTGAGCAAAGCGCTCTTTGATCCCCCCTTTGACGATATCTTTAAGTTCAACTACACCAAGGATATTTTGATTTTCAACGACGACTAATGGCGTAGCACCAGCTCTTGCGACTTGCTCGACTATGGTGTTGACTTCATCGGGAAAATGACTATGACTAACTTCGATATGGCGACGAATAGCATCAACCGAGCCTTTACGTATAATACGCTCGCCAATATTTACGCCACTCATTCTGGTCATCGCTGAGAATGGAACAAAAGAGGCTCCCATCGAAGTTAAATCTCGTTCACGTAAATTAAAGCGCTGTTTGGCTAATATAACGATGCTACGACCCTCAGGTGTTTCATCTGCTAAAGAGCTTAATTGCGCCGCATCTGCCAATTGCTTTTCAGTTATTCCTGATAGAGGAATAAAACGAGAAGCTTGGCGATTACCTAAAGTAATTGTCCCTGTTTTATCGAGTAATAAAACATCAACGTCTCCTGCGGCTTCTACTGCACGCCCACTAGTCGCAATCACATTAGCGTCTAACATCCGGCTCATACCTGCCACACCAATAGAAGAGAGTAGTCCGCCGATGGTTGTAGGGATCAGACAAACTAATAATGCGATTAACGTTACAACAGAAATAACCTCACCATGCTCTTGGAATTGCACGGCAAACACACTAAAAGGATAGAGTGTGGTACAAGCGAATAAAAAGATCAGCGTTAGGGCCGTTAATAAAATAGTTAATGCAATTTCATTCGGCGTTTTTCTGCGTTTAGCACCTTCCACCATACCAATCATACGATCGAGGAAAGAGTTACCCGCTTCAGCACTACAACGAATAATCAACCAGTCAGATAACACACGAGTCCCTCCAGTAACAGAAGAAAAATCGCCACCTGACTCACGAATAACGGGAGCTGATTCGCCGGTGATCGCACTTTCATCAACAGAAGCGCCGCCTTCAATCACTTCACCATCACAAGGAATTACCTCGCCAGCATTGACCAAAACAATATCGCCTTTATGTAATAAAAGTGAATCAATGATTTCTTGGGGAGCATGAAGATCAGCATGCTGTAAGCGCACCGCTTTAGATTGTTGTTTCGCACCTCGTAAGCTTGCCGCCTGTGCTTTACTACGACTTTCTGCTAAAGATTCAGCAAAATTGGCAAATAGTAGGGTTATCCATAACCAAAGCATAACCTGAAAAGTAAAATGATTATCTGGTGGTAGATACCCCAGTAAAACGGCAAACCAAATACCCGTAGTGAGTAGTGCACCAACATAAACAATAAACATCACCGGATTATGCCATTGCGCTTGAGGGGTGCATTTTTTGATAGCATCCAAGAAAGCCGACATCATTGTTTTTCTATTAAAAAGAGGTGTTTTTTTCATGATGAGTGTCCTTATTTAGCCCATAACAACTGTAAATGCTCAGCAATAGGGCCTAGTGCTAATGCCGGAACAAAGGTGAGTGCACCAATCATTATTACTGTGAGGAACAATAGAAAAATAAATAGCGGTGAAGTAGTGGACAATGTGGCTAAACTTTCAGCTTGGCGTTTTTTTATTGCCAAACTACCGGCGATAGCTAAGACAGGCAACATGACACCAAAACGTCCGACAAGCATAGTGATACCTAATAACAGATTATAAAAAACAGAATTAGCATTCAGTCCGGCGAAAGCACTGCCATTGTTATTGGCAGCTGAAGTAAAAGCGTATAAAACTTCACTAAAACCATGAGGACCAGGATTTAAAATCGCTTCGCGACCTACTTCGCTAAAGAGGGCAAGTGTTGTACCTAATAAGGTGATTGCTGGTGATATTAAAATAGCGACAGCAACCCATTTCATTTCTGCTACACCAATTTTTTTGCCGAGATATTCAGGTGCTCGACCCACCATTAATCCAGCGATAAAAACAGCTAACAAAACATACAAGATCATGCCATAAAAACCAGAACCAACACCGCCGAAGATGACTTCTCCAGTTTGCATTAACCACATAGGAACCATACCTCCTAATGCAGTTAATGAATCATGCATGGCATTTACTGCACCACAAGAAGCGGCTGTAGTGACGGCAACAAATAACGCACTGCCTATTAAACCAAAGCGACTCTCTTTACCTTCCATATTTAATGAACTATCCGCACCCATTAACGTAAATTGTGGGTTGCCTCGCCATTCAGCCCAAACAATCACGCTAACCGCAACAATAAAAATCAATGTCATTACCCAAAGTAAGGTATAGCCTTGCCGTTGTGTGCCACTCAGTCGGCCAAAGGCGAAGCATAGCGCGGTAGGTAACAGGAATATGGCAAGTATTTGCAAAAAGTTACTGAAAGAGGTTGGGTTTTCATAAGGATGAGCAGAGTTTGCTGCAAAATAGCCTCCTCCATTGGTTCCTAACAGTTTAATCGCCTCTTGAGAAGCAACGGGGCCCTTTGGTAACCATTGCTGATTTTCAAGTCCTTGGCTTAATAGCGCGGGATGGAAATTTTGGATCACGCCTTGGCTAACAAATAACAGTGACCAAATAATGGCTAAAGGTAGTAACAGATATAGGGTAATACGACCAATATCTACCCAAGCATTACCAATGGAATGGCAAGAAGATTGTGTTAATGCTCTGATCAATACAAAGGCAACAGCGATCCCCGTTGTTGCTGATAAGAAATTTTGTACTGTGAGCCCCATCATTTGGCTTAAATAGCTAACGGCTGTTTCACCGCTATAGGCCTGCCAATTGGTATTAGTAATAAAACTAATGGTGGTATTTAATGCTAAATCCCAACTCATATTAGGTGCAAACTGTGGATTTAAAGGTAAATAACCTTGATTAAGTAAAATTACCAATAATAAAAGTGCTCCCATTGAGTTAAAAATTAACAGGGCGAACATATAGTGATACCAACTCATAGACTGAATCGCTTTGCCGGCAGGTTTAAAACCACAGCTACGCCAAATAACCTGTTCTGTTTTTGTTACCCAATGAGGTAAATCACCTTCTATGAGACGAGCAAGATAATTGCCAATCACTTTTCCCATAATCAGTAAGACGGTGAGAAAAACGGCAATATAGATCAACGTTGTTGTTGCCATTTTTAAAATGCCTCTGCATGAAACAACACATAAATAAGATAAGCAGTGAGCACAATCACTAATGCCACAGCACCGAATATCAACATTTGAACTATCCTTTTGCGATTTAGATTGAGTAAAGCTACTGAAAGAGGTGTAAAGATGTTGATAAAAGCGCTATGGCGGATGTAAAAAAAGTATAAAAATGCTGACCAAACCTAAATCAAGGCTTAATGGTGGAATATTTTATTCCTCAATAGGTTGAAATAATGCCATCCCTTTGTTAGATGTAATAAATGGTCGAATAATCTGCTGATTAAGCAGGCTGAAAATACCCCTTCACGAGGAGAGATTGAATGAATGCTATCTATTTAAAGACCAAGTGGTTTTTCTACTTCTTAGGCCTATTAATGGTTTCATCTATCTTTATGGTAAAAGCAATGGCAAATTCTGATAAAGCAGATCTAGTGACACTGGCACAAGAGGGAAACTTGCCAGAATTAAAGCGCCAGATAGCGCAAGGAGAGAATATTGAACAACGAGATATCAAATTGCGTACACCGCTAATGGCGGCTACTCATGCGAATCAAATTGAGGTGGCAAAATACCTGATTGAACAAGGGGCTAACGTCAATGCCCGCGATGCTATCTATGATTCACCTTATCTTTATGCTGGAGCGAGAGGATTGCAGGAAATTTTAGCCTTAACCTTAGCCCATGGCGCAGATCTGAATAGCATCAACCGTTATGGTGGTACGGCATTGATTCCTGCGGCGGAGCGCGGCCATGTTGCCACAGTAAAAACCTTGATTGATGCCGGTGTGGATGTCAATCATGTTAATCGCCTTGGTTGGACTGCGTTAATTGAAGCCATTATTTTAGGTGATGGAAGTCAAAAATATGCAGATATCGTGACGTTGCTGATCGATGGTGGGGCGGATGTTAATTTAGCTGATGGATCTGGACGTACACCATTGACCTTAGCGAAAGATAAAGGCTATACCAATATCATCAATATTCTTCAACAAGCAGGGGCAAAATAATGTCAGATAAGCAATTTATACAGCAAGCCATTTCGCTTGCCACAGAGAATGTGAAAGTTGGTGGGCGTCCCTTTGGCGCGGTGATCGTGAAAAATGGCCAAGTGATTGCTCATGCTGTTAATCAAATTACAGCGACAAATGATCCAACTGCACATGCAGAATTATTAGCATTACGAGAAGCTGGAAAAGTGTTAGGACGAGCAAAATTGGATGATTGTGTGGTTTATGCCAGTGGTCAACCTTGTCCAATGTGTTTGGCTGCTATGCGTATGGCGGGGATCTCACAAATATTTTATGCTTACTCTAATGATGATGCCCAGCCTTATGGATTATCGACAGCCAATATTGCTAAGGCATTAAGAGTCGCTCCGGAGCAACAAGAAGGGTTGCAATTTGTGCAAATAAAACCTGAAGACGAAAAACAACCGGCACTTTATCAGCTTTGGTCTCAACAATCTTAACTAAAAATAACAGCCCAATTAGGGCTGTTCTTCTTTTGATCAAATCAGTCGATTAGCAAAATAGCTGTTTTTCAACAGGAGTAATCGAGAGTAGGGATTGCCAGCTTTTAAGCGTTAACGTTGCTAACATGGCAAGACCTTCATAATAAGGGAATGCTCCTTGTAATGACAATTTCTCTAGATAGCGATAAGCCCAAGGTAATAAATGTTCAGCAAGTAGTTCAGTTAATTTTTCAGGGCGTGTTTCTGCAACCCATGCCACCATCATCACCATTAAACCAAAGTGATCTTCAGGTTCATTTTGAGTCAAGGCAATATCAATACCATTCTCCAGCATCCATTCACGTAAATCTAAGGTTGAATCACCAAATAAGACATTCTCATGATCAAGATACACCGATCCCCAAGGTGGTGCAGGTAGCGCATAAGGCCCAATAAATAAACGTTGATAGGCTTGTGCTAATGTTTCATCTTGATAGGTAGTTTGCGCCAATAATGAGGCAATGCGTTGTTTTTCTTCTTCAGAGCCATAAGGCCATTCAGTTAACCATTTGCCGCTTGAGAGTAACTCAACAATGTCACTTTTTTCAGTTGGTGGGTAATAGAAAGCAGCCCCAATAATACGGGCAGAGAGAGAAATATCTGTAATAACTTGTTGTTCCATAATATTTTTATTATCCGCTGAAATGTATATTATCTATAATAGGTTATTCCCTATATAAACATAATGACTAAGATTAAAAAAGGGTAACACAGTAAAAGAAAACCGCCATTACGGCGGTTTTTAAGGATAAATAGGTTGATTAACCTACAACAGCCATTCCTACTGTCATATGTAAGCCATAGAATACGCCACGACCAATAAATTCACCAACAAACACCAAAATAAAACCTAACACCATTAAAGAAACAGAAGGATTATTTTTGCGTAATAACGGTGCTATCCAACAAGCTAACCCTAATGTCAGTGCAATCAATTTAATGCCCATTAAAAAACCGTAATCAGGAACTAAATCAACAGCTTTTTGTACGGAGGTTTGAATTGAACCCAATTCAAAGCCTTGAGAGGTAGCCACAATAGCACTGATAATAATGGCGATGACACTTAATAGCGGTAATGCACTAATACAATTTAAGTTAAAACCGGCAATACGCATTAACAGTGCCGCTAAAATAGGGCCGCCAATAAATGCGGTTAGTACGAAGTTAACTGTGGTATAGCCATTATACCAAGTAGGTACAGTATCAATTTGATAAACTCGCGAAATAGCCGTGATAAATAGCACTGCAAGTATCATGACAACCACTAGCCACAATTTACCTAATGCAGCAGGCATTTTATTTAACACACTAATTAACCAATATAAGCCACCTAAAGCAAAGAATGTGGCACCACTGGCAATTTCATTACTTAATGATGAATGACCAAAACGGATAAAAGAGTTAAAGGCACGCATTGGGGTTCCCATGTGGATCATGGAGAGTAAAAAACCAATCCCCATTAATAACCACAAACCAAACATGCTGTAATGCACTTTGCGATTTAACGCTTCAGGCAGTTTGCCTGAAAGAATGGCGCAACCCATAATAATAAAGGCGCCAGCCACACTTTGACCAATAACGGTAAAGAACATCAGTGGCCATTCATGTAATCCCATGCCCATCTTAAACCTCCTCTGGGTTAGCCAGATGCCCGGTGGTGTCACCTACAGGTCGGCTATTGGCATTTAATTTAAGAACAATATTCGGTTTAGTGTATTTCGCAGATGGAAGAGGGGCTATTTCAGCAAGATCACCATATTTAGCGCGTAACTCTTCAATCGGTGCCATATCTAATGCACGCAATGGGCAAGATCCGACACAAATTGGCTTTTTGCCTTCAGCAACACGCTCATAACAACCATCACATTTGGTCATGTGGCCTTTGACTTCATCAAACTGCGGTGCACCATAAGGACATGCCATATGGCAATAACGACAGCCTATACACACTTCTTCATTCACCACCACAAAACCATCTTCGCGTTTGTGCATGGCGCCACTTGGACAGACTTTTACGCAAGCAGGATCGTCACAGTGGTTACATGAAATAGATAAGTAGTAAGCAAAAACGTTTTGCGTATACACACCATCTTGCTCGGTCCAATCACCACCGGCATATTCATAAATACGGCGGAAATTGACCTCAGGGGATAAATTTTTAAAATCCTTGCACGCGAGTTCGCAGGTTTTGCAGCCGGTGCAACGACTTGAATCGATATAAAAACCATATTGCGTTGACATAACCAGACTCCTTACGCCTTGACGACTTCAACAAGATTACTGTGAGAAGGATTACCCTTAGCAAGTGGTGAAGGGCGTTGGGTCGTTAACACGTTAATGCAACCTGCATGATCAATACGGTTACTGTCTGGGTTATACCAAGCCCCTTCACTTAATCCGACAACGCCCGGCAAAATACGTGGTGTCACTTTAGCGTTGATACGTACTTCACCGCGATCGTTATAAATACGGACTAAATCGCCGTGTTTGATACCACGTTTTGTAGCATCAACAGGGTTTATCCAAATTTCTTGTGGACAAGCCGCTTTTAATACATCCACGTTGCCATAAGTTGAGTGGGTACGAGCTTTATAGTGAAAACCCGTCATTTGTAATGGGTATTTATCCATAGCAGGGTCGCCATAGCTTTCAAAACCTGCGGAGTAGATTGGCAGTGGATCAATCACATCGTCTGCCGCTAATTCCCATGTCGCTTTAATTTCAGCTAATTGCGAAGAATAAATTTCAATTTTTCCTGACGGCGTTGTCAGTGGATTGTTGAGTGGATCAGCGCGGAATTCACGGTAAGCCACATGATGGCCTTGTGGATCACGTTTTTTAAAGATACCTTGTGCCCGAAATTCTTCAAAGGTAGGCAGTTCTGGTAAATTTTGACGAGATTGCTCATAAAGATGGCGTAACCACTCTTCTTGGGTACGATTTTCGGTAAATTTCTCACCCACCCCCATACGTTTAGCAATTTCGCTGGTCATCTCATAGATATTGCGACTTTCAAAACGTGGCTTAATCGCTTGGTCAGCGAAAATCACGTAAGCCATATTCCCCGCAGAAGCATCCATACAGAAATCCATTTGCTCTGATGCCGTACAATCCGGCAGTAAGATATCTGCATATTTTGCCGATGCGGTCATATGATTATCGATAACCACAATCATTTCGCATTTTTTATCATCTTGTAGGATTTCATGAGTACGGTTTATTTCTGAATGTTGGTTAACTAAGCAGTTCCCCGCATAGTTCCATACCATTTTAATAGGTACATCCAGTTTATCTTTACCTCGCACGCCATCACGTGTAGCGGTCATTTCAGGGCCACGTAAAATGGCATCTGTCCACATAAACATAGAAATACTGGTCGTGACAGGATTAGTTAAGGTTGGCATACGGACAAAAGGAATGCTGTAAGAGCCTTCACGGGCACCGGTATTGCCCCCATTTATTCCCACATTACCTGTTAAGATAGCGAGCATTGCAATAGCGCGAGAGGCTAATTCACCATTTGAACGGCGTTGAGGGCCCCAACCTTGAGTAATATAAGCAGGCTTAGCACCAGCGATTTCACGGGCTAATTTGACAATACGTGCCGCGGGAATACCGGTAATTTGTGCTGCCCATTCTGGGGTTTTGGGTTGACCATCTGCGCCATCACCTAAAATATAGGCTTTATAGTGGGCGTTTTTAGGTGCCCCTTCTGGCATCGTGGTTTCGTCGTAACCTACGCAGTATTTATCTAAGAAGGGTTTATCGACTAAATCTTCTTTGATCATGACATAAGCTAACGCATTAACTAAGGCTGCATCAGTACCTGGACGAATGGGGATCCACTCATCCTCACGACCTGCACCCGTATCAGTATAGCGAGGATCAATAATTATCATGCGAGCATCTGATTTTTCACGAGCTTGCTCAACATAATAAGTTACACCACCGCCACTCATACGTGTTTCGCCGGGATTATTACCAAACATAACAACCAATTTAGTATTTTCGATGTCTGAAGGACTATTGCCGTCAGCCCATCCCCCGTAGGTGTAATTTAAGCCTGCCGCGATCTGCGCAGTACTATAATCGCCATAATGGTTGAGATAACCACCACAGCAATTCATTAAACGGGCAATAAGGGTTGCTCCTGGTGGCCAAGATTTTGTCATGGTGCCACCGAGGGTGCCTGTACCGTAATTTAGATAAATAGATTCATTGCCATAATCTTTTATCAGGCGTTTCATGGTGTCGGAAATAGTATCAAAGGCTTCATCCCAAGAGATACGTTCAAATTTACCTTCACCACGTTTACCTACGCGTTTCATGGGATAACGTAAGCGATCTGGATTATAAACACGCCGACGCATAGAGCGACCACGTAAGCAAGCTCGTACTTGATGGAACTCGTCGTAAACGTCATTGCCGGTATTGTCTGTTTCAACGTACTTAATTTCGCCATCAACGACATGCATACGCAATGGACAACGACTACCGCAATTGACGGTACATGCACTCCAGACGACTTTTTCTTTATTGGTAGATGTCGGCGCTGTTTGCTCCGAAGCTATGGCTTGGCTAAAGGGGAGAGATAATCCACCTGCCGTTGCAACTAATCCACCAGCGGCTCCCACTTTGACAAAGCGTCGGCGAGATAGGGGGGTGGAAAGTAACGTCATCTCTTTGATGTTTTTCATACATTACTCACTTAATTATATTTTTAAGAAGAAAAATAAAGAGCTTATATAGAAATTATTGTTATCATTTTTGTTAATAAATAAGCACGCTAACGTAAGATAATAAAACCCAACTGTTAATGTGGATATTACTTACTTATAAAAAGTGGTAGTTGCTTTACATCAAAGAAACATGATTTATTACGAAGGTTATCAATTGTCGCTGTTTTCTTAACCCTATGTATTATTTAAAATTAATCAATTGATTAACATTGATATATAATTTAATACATATCGATTAATAAGAAAAAATAAACTAAATAGCTAAAACAGCCTAATAAAGTCCAATTTATAATGTGTAATATACAGAATCATTAACTCATTATTTTTATCAATGATTACATCTGTGTTTTTTTATTATTGTTATTTAACAAGTGTCATTTGATATCGAGTAAACATTAAAAAACGTCGGTTAGCTTGAACCGCGTATTAATAATGTCTTATGTAATAAAACAAATAAGCCGTCAGTTAACATGATATTTACAAAATCAACTGGTTCTAAAATAGAACATTGAGAATCAATGTACTTATAATAGACTGATTTTTCTTACGGTTAACAAACTCCTCATCAGATAAAGATTCGTTTCATCTCTCATTTTCCAGCTATCACAATTGAATTACTGTTAAAAAAATGTGATCTAAGTTGTTCGGATTTGGTTTTGCTTCCGTTTTTGGTTTTTTGTTTTGAATGTTATCGCAAAATCATCGGCTGGATATCTTTATTCTCGTATTAATGATACGGAGGCACTTTATATGTTTTCAGAAGAAAGACGACAGGAAATCTATAGCATTATTAGGGAACAGAAAAAAGTTAAAGTGGCTCAGCTAGCGGAAAGATTCAACGTCACATTAGAAACGATCCGCAGTGATTTGAAATACCTCGAAAATGAAGGGTTGATCAAACGTTGTCATGGTGGCGCCATACTAGGGAAACAAGAAATAAAAAAGATCAGTAAATTTAGTGATAGTTTTGATATCTCATGCTTACTACACGATTTATTGATCGTCAAAGAACATAAAAAGAAAACACCAGAAGGTAAAGTGTGTGTATTAGGCTCTTTTGTGGTGGACATTATTGCTAATGTTGATGCATTTCCTCGTGTAGGGGAATTGGTAAATTCAAAAGGAAACTCAATAGGTCCGGGTGGAAAAGGGACGAATCAAGCCATTTCTGCCAGTTTTTCTGATGCAAAAGTGCATTTAATTACCAAAGTCGGTGAAGATCATTTTAGTAAGTATGCTTATAAATATTTGCAAGAGAGCGGTATTGATTCATTTACTATTTTTCAAACAGAAATAGAGCCAACAGGTAGCTCAATTAGCTATTTAGCAGATAAAACCCAAAATAATATTACGGCTACCTATTTAGGCGCAAATAACACTTTTACCCTGCAAGAGGTTGATATCTCACTGCCTTATATTAGTGAAGCTGACGTGCTATTACTGCAAGGGGAAATTAATATTGATGCTAATGTGAAAGCCGCTTCTTTTGCTCATTCTATTAATAAAACCGTCATACTTAATGTCGCTCCGTATAGTGATGATTTAAAACAACTTTATTTATATGTAGATTTTATTACGTTAAACGCTTACCAAGCTTCAGATTGGTCAGGTATTGAAATTAATACGATTAATGATGCCAAGCAAGCAGTAGAGATTATTGCCGGTAACGAAAAGAAAAAAGTGATTATCTACATAGATGAATTAGGCGTGGTGTATTTTGATGGGAGGAATACTTTTCATATTCCGCCACTACCTTCTCTACGTGTTGATACGATGGCAGCAACAGATGCTTTTAATGGTGCATTTGCCTCAAAAATAGCCGCAGGAGGCACAATGCCAGAAAGTGTTTTATTTGCTAGCGCTTTCTTGTCTGCATTTATAGAACAAAAAGGGGTGACTTCAATGCCTTCACTGTCACAAGTACAAGCACGTCTTAAATTAAGAATTGAAGATATTCGACCACAAGTAATCTGCAATGAGAAAAGGTGCATATAATGAAAAAAACTCTCTTAGCTCTGACCCTATGCAGTTCTGTTTTTACTGTTCCTGCTTTTGCACAATGGCCTGAAAAACCTATTACGATTATTGTTCCTTGGGCTGCTGGTGGCAATACAGATACCGTTGCTCGTTTAGCAGCAAAAGGATTACAAGAAGAATTAGGTGTGACGGTTAATGTCGTTAATAAGACCGGAGGAAGTGGCGTTGTTGGACATGATGCTATTAAAAATGCCAAGCCAGATGGTTACACATTAGGTATTGCCACGGTTGAAATTGCGATGATGCATCATCAGGGGATGACTAATTTAACCTATCAAGATTATACCCCGATCACACGTTTAGCGGTAATCTACGGTGGATTACAAGTTGCAAAATCATCGCCTTTTAATAATGCACAAGAAATTATTGATTATGCCAAAGCCAACCCAGGGAAATTAAAAGCGTCAGGGAGTGGATTAAACTCTATCTGGCATCTTAATAATATTGGTATGTTACGTGCTGCAGGGTTACCTGATAACGCAATCCGCTTTATTCCTTCCCAAGGAGCTAGTGCTGCATTACAAGAGTTAGCTTCAGGGGGCGTTGATATTGTAACGTCTTCATTAGGTGAGGCTGACAGTATGGTAAAAGCCGGATTAGTCAAACATATGGCCATTATGTCTAATGAAAAATCGGCATTTTATCCTGATGTTCCTCTCTTTAAAGAAGCAACAGGTTATGATTGGGATTTACAAGCATGGAATATGTTAGTTGCCCCTAAAGGACTTGATAAAGAAGCACAAGATAAGCTTACCGCAGCAATGAAGAAAGTTTATGCTTCAGGTGAATTAGCAGAGTTTGCTAATAAACAAGGATTTGAAGTCATTGAATTGTATGGTGATGATGCGACACAATTTATGGCCAATGAAGATAAAAAGTTTGGCGAAATTATAAAAAAATAACTGAGGAAACGGCTGATAATAGCCGTTTTTATGCCTATGCTAAATCGTCATATATTATCATTTATATTTTGCCTATTTGGATTATTTCTTATTATTTATAGCGCCTATTCATTAGGTGATTTTAGTGAATATGGTGCGGCTTTTATGCCTTCACTAATTGGTGGAGGAATGATTGTTTTTTCATTATTAGATATTTTTGCAAAAAAGCAGCAAATGGATACACCTTTGGTGACATGGCATGAAATAAAATTTGTGTTATTAATTATTGGTATCATTCTATTTTATGTGTTTTTTGCTGAATACCTTGGTTTTATTGTTACGGGATTTATTGTTATTGCACCATTAATGATGAAATACGCAAAAGTAAAACCGATATTTAGTTTTATTATTTCTGCTGGAATTGTATTAGGCGTTTACTATTTATTTACCGCTGTACTGTTAGTACCGCTACCTCAATTATTTTAATAAATAGAGAAAAACAGTATGGATATATTTATTAGCGCATTAGCTTATATTGATTACACGACAATACTTGTTGTCATAGGCGCTTGCTTATTTGGTTTATTTGTTGGAGCAATTCCGGGGTTAACATCAACCATGGCAATTGCTTTAATGGTGCCTTTTACTTTCTTTCTTGATCCAATTCCTGCATTAGCACTGATGATCTCCGTAGGTGCATCCTCGATATTCGCCGGCGATATTCCAGGGGCATTATTAAATATTCCCGGAACACCCGCCTCTGCAGCTTATACTAACGATGCCCATACATTGGTTAAAGAAGGTAAAACTAATCGTGTATTAGGGATGTCATTAACAAGCTCCGTTATTGGTGGGGTGATCGGCACAATTATTTTAGCGTCAACCGCTCCGTTGTTAGCCGAGTTTGCACTTAAATTTAGCTCTTACGAATATATGTGGCTTACTTTAATTGGATTAAGCTGCGCCACTATTGTTTCTGGCGCTCAAATTAGAAAAAGTTTGCTAGCACTGTTTTTCGGTATTGCTTTAGCCACTATTGGCTACGATGAATTTACAGGACAAGCCCGTTTTACCTTTGGTGAAGTCTCTTTAATGCAAGGTGTCAGTTTTATTCCCGCCATGATAGGGCTATTTGCTATCTCTGGTGCGATTAAATATTACGTCGATCGCTGGAAAGAAAAGCAAATTAAATTAGCAGTTAATACAGATAATAGCTCATATAATATTTTTAAAGGGGTGGGAAAGGTTGTTTGCCAACGTAAAGGGGGCATTTTCCGTAGTGGTATTATTGGTACATTGATAGGTGCTTTACCCGGTGCTGGTGCCGATATCGCTGCGTGGATCTCTTATGCAGTATCTAAAAAATTATCAAAAAAACCGCAAAAGTATGGGCAAGGCTCAGAAGAAGGTATTGTTGATGCATCAGCAAGTAATAATGCTAGTTTAGCAGGAAGTTGGATACCTTCATTGGTTTTTGGTATTCCCGGTGATTCTGCGGCAGCTATTATCATTGGTGTATTGTATATGAAAGATATGCAACCTGGACCAACTCTCTTTTTATTTAATCCAGATAAACTGTACGCCGTTTTTATCATTTTCTTTATTGCGAATTTAATCTTATTACCTATAGCTTTTATTGTTGTTAATTTTTTAAAGAAAATTGTTGCTATTGATAATGCAATTCTTTATCCAGCAATTATTTTATTTAGTATTGTCGGTTCATTTGCTATTACCAATACGATGTCATCCATTGTGGTTATGATGGTGATGGGAGTTATCGGCTATTTTCTTCAACAGCGTAACTTTCCAATCTCACCGATTATATTAGGGATGATTTTAGGACCGATGCTAGAGAAGAATTTACTTTCTTCGTTGATGAAATCGGACGGAGAGCTAATTAATTTTGTTAATAGACCTATTTCAATTGTATTAGCCAGTGTTTTCCTATTAATTGTCGCTATGCAAATTAGGAGCGCATTTAAAACCAAATAACTAATAAGCTATTTATTATTTTCAAAAAATATACACATATTCTATCCAATACCAGGGAAAATGCTTCTTAAATAATTAATTTTTAATTTAAGAGGGCAATATCCGTAGATAAATAAAAATATCGGGTGTTTTTATGAAAAAGATATTAAATAAACCAGAAAATTATGTTGATGAAACATTAGCTGGCTTATGCCTTGCACATAATGATATTTATCGTCAACCACAACCACGTTTAATTACGCGTGCTAACAGCTCAGATAAAGCTAAAGTGGGAATTGTTACTGGCGGAGGATCAGGGCACCTTCCCGTTTTCACCGGATATGTAGGTGAAGGTTTATTAGATGCCGCCGCAGTCGGTGATGTATTTGCCTCACCGTCAGCAGATCTAATGGCTGATGCGATACGCGCTGCGGATAATGGGCAGGGGGTATTACTGCTCTATGGTAATTATGGTGGCGATATTATGAATTTTGATATGGCCTCTGAAACGGTAGATTTTGAAGATAATATTCGATGTACAACGGTGTTAGCGACAGATGATATTGCTTCTGCAACACCAGAAGAAGCGCATAAACGTCGTGGTGTGGCTGGAATGATTTATGGTTTTAAAATGGCAGGAGCCAAAGCTCAAGAAGGGGCAACTCTTGATGAGGTGACCCGCATTGCTCAAAAAACCATGGAAAACACACGAACAATAGGCTGTGCCTTAACATCTTGCACCTTACCCGCTGTTGGACATCCTACCTTTGAAATAGCTGACGATGAAATGGAAATGGGAATGGGGATCCACGGTGAACCAGGAATTTGGCGCGATAAATTACGTAGTGCAGATGATATTGCTGAAGAAATGTTTCAACGTTTACAAACCGAATTATCACTAAAAAAGGGTGATAAAGTCTCAGTATTAGTCAACTCGTTAGGTGCAACGCCTTTAGAAGAACTCTATATTTTATATAATAAAGTTGTTCAACTTATTGATAATACAGGGGCGACTATCATTCATCCATTAGTCGGACGTTATGCAACATCAATGGAAATGACCGGTGCTAGCTTAACTTTTTGTAAACTTGATGATGAACTTGAAGCTTTATTGAATGCACCTGCTCACTGTGCATTTTGGAGAGTGTGATGATGACTAATATTACACTCGATAATATAAAACTTGCTGTACAACGTATCGCAATTGCCTGTGAACAGTCTCAAAATAGACTATGTGAAGCAGATAGCCAACTTGGTGACGGTGATTTAGGGGTAACCATGCAAAAAGGATGGCGACAAATTGCTAACGATGCCCAAGATTGGCCTGACGATTTAAGCAAAGCGCTTTTTCAATGCAGTAAATCATTACAAAAAGCCTGTGCGTCTTCTTTTGGTACTTTGCAAGCAACGGCTTTTATGGCAATGGCCAAATATTGCAAAGAAAACCACCTGCAAGAAATAGCGCTTACTGATATTTCCCCACTATTGACGGTCGCATACCAAAGCATGATGGCGAGAGGAAAAGGGGAGTTAGGGCAAAAGTCAGTATTAGATATTCTTTATCATTTATCTGAAGATCTAGCGTCGATCTCATCTCTGACTGAACTAAAACCCACCGCTTTAAAAAGTATTAATAATACGCTAAATGAATTTCGCCCTAAGCCTAATTTATTGGGACGTGCCCGTATGTTCCCAGAAAAATCGATAGGATTAGACGATCCCGGAATGTTAGCGATTAACGTTATTGTTGAAGCAATTTGATTGAATAAATAAAAGGCTCTTACATGAAAAAATTATTTGGCGTTACAGTGGCGATGGTTACTCCGTTTGATTCAAATGATCATGTGGACATCAACGCGTTGTCTGCATTAACTAATATGTTGATCACTAAAGGTGTTGATTGCCTTTATCCTTGTGGCACGACCGGAGAAATGTTGCGTTTATCCGCATCAGAGCGTAAAAGTGTGGCGCAAACCGTAGTAGAGACGGCAAATAAACGTTTACCTGTTTTTATTCATGTTGGCGCAATGACGGTAACAGAAACCATTGAACTCGCCAAACATGCTGTAGAAATTGGTGCCGATGGTATTGGTGTAGTGACGCCACAATTTTTTGCTGCCACAGACAGAGAATTAGAGCACTATTTTGTGACTATCGCCAATAGCGTACCAGAGAATTTCCCAATCTATCTTTATAACATTCCACAATGTGCGGCTAATAATATCAAGCCTGAATTAGCGGCTAAAATTCAGCAACAATGCAAAAATGTGATTGGTATAAAATACAGTTTTGCCGATAACAATACGACACTTGGCTATTTAGCGGTTGCAGATAATTTTTCAGTACTTCATGGCTACGATAAATTATTCCTTGGTTTATTAGATGCGGGCTGTGATGGCACTGTTTCAGGATGTGCCTGTGTTTTCCCTGAGCCATTTGTGAATATGTATCAAGCCTATATTACGGGTCATTATCAAGAAGCGAAGTACTGGCAACAATTTTGTGTGAAATTTAGTGATGCTTTGAAATCAGGCGCGAACATGGCGATATTTAAGTCAGCATTAACTATGCGTGGCTTAAATGGTGGTCATATGCGTTTACCTCAACTTGATTTATTACCTGAAGAAAACCAACAATTGAAAGAAGATCTAACGCAATTATGCAAAGAAGCGGGGATCGCTTTTTCAATTAATTAACAGAGACTCAGCTTCAAAATATCTTTATTATATTAAGCAGTATAAAAAACAACCTATACTGCTTTTTTATAATAAATAACATCTAGTTATTCAATTATTTTTGTGATAAAAAATGACCATATTGCATAATATCGACATTGCCACCACTGATAATAATGCCAATTTTTTTGCCTTTTAACTTATCACCAAATTGACGAGCTGCAGCTAAACTTAAACAGCCTGTAGGCTCTACAATGATTTTCATTCTCTGAGCATAAAATTGCATAGCAGAAATTAGTTCTTCATCTGTTGCTGTTAAAATATCGTCTACGTTGTTGCGAATGATCTCAAAAGTATAATCGCCTAAATGCTGAGTTTGTGCGCCATCTGCAATAGTTTTTGGCGTATCAATATAAATTATCTCACCTTTGCGTAATGATTGTTGTCCGTCATTTCCCGCTAAAGGCTCAACACCAAAAATTCTACAATGTGGCGAAAGGGCTTTGGTTGATAATAATGAACCTGAAAGTAAACCACCGCCCCCTAAGGGAACAAACAGCATATCTAACTCACCAACTTCCTCGAATAACTCTTTAGCTGCAGTACCTTGACCGGCAATAACGTGAGGATGATCGTAAGGTGGTATTAAAGTTAATCCTTCTTCTTGAGCAAGCTTTTGTCCTATCTCTTCGCGATCTTGTGTATAACGGTTATATAGAATGACTCTGCCACCATAACCTTTTGTTGCTTGCATTTTAGCTGTGGGGGCATCTTCAGGCATGATAATTGTAGCTGGAATACCTAATAATTTTGCCGATAGTGCAATAGCTTGAGCATGATTACCTGATGAAAAAGTTATCACACCATTTTTGCGTTGTTCGCCCGTAAATTGTGATAATGCATTCATTGCTCCGCGAAATTTAAAAGCGCCTATGCGCTGAAAGTTTTCGCATTTAAAATAGAATTGAGCACCCGTTAACTCATTGATAGTGCGAGAGGTTAAGATAGGTGTTTTATTAAGATATGGTAAAATACGTTGATGTGCTTCAACCACATCTTGGTAAGTAGGAAGCGCTAATTTATTCATAAGATTGCTCCTTGATCACCATGGCTTCAATTTCAATTTTACTGCCAAAATGAAGCTCTTTTACACCCGCGACTAATCTGGCCGGTTTATGTTTACCAATCCATTTTGCATATAACTCATTGACAACAGGCCATTCGTTAATGTCTGTAATATACATCTTAACTTGGGCAATATCGGTTTTTTGTGCTTTTATTCCTATAAGGCAAGCGTTTAAATTTTCAAGCACTTGATTAATTTGAAATTCAATAGGTTTATCCGTTAATGGCACGCCGTTTTTATCTAAAGGTAATAGGCCTGAAATAAAGGACATATTATTGGCTGTAACAACATGAGAGTAGTGACCCCCTGGCGATGTAAGAGCTTCAATATTTTGCATCACAAGATGTGAACTCATAGTATTTTCCTATTTCACTCTGGTTAGATTAAATGTATAACAACTTATACATTATGTCTAACTCTAGATCAATAGTGTAGTTTTAGCTAGTAAATCAAATAATAAATACGAGGAAATTGACGATAGCTATGATAGCTATATAGAAAGTAGTTATTAGCAAGGTAAAATTAATCGCCACTGTTTGGAGGGAAAGTAATGGCTTAATGGTGTTATTTTAACATAGATAACATAGCGTTAGCATTTGCTTTGTCGTAGGCCTTTTAAAGGTTGAAAAGAAGGTTCAATAACTTGATTGAGCCTTCTTAATGTAGGCGGTTATTCGTTAATAAAGCTTAAATAGTTAAAAAGTGGCTTAAAACCAAATTTACGATATAGCGCTAGACCATCCGCTGACGCATCTAAGAAACAACGCTCGACACCTTGCTCTCGACAAAACTCTAATACGTGAGTAATTAAATGTGTGGCATAACCATTGCCTTGATAGGCAATATCCGTCCCAATATCGTCAAATCTTGCTAGTTTATCATGTAATGTCAGCGTTAATGATGATACAGGCTGCCCTGCAACTAATAATGCATAATGAAGGATCGTCGCACCATTATCTAACGCTTTTTGGTGATAACGAATATATTCATTAGTTATCGTATCGTCACCAACAGGAAAGGCGGTTTTCAATGGTTGCGCCCACTGTTTAAGATCATGGTTAGTTAAAATAATATCGCACGGGTTATTTTTATAGGGGGGATAAGTCGCATCAGACAATGAGAGATACATAGCGGTTGTCATACCGTCCCCCGTATAACCTGCTTTTTTTATTATCTCTTCAAATTCAGGTAACAGAGATTCCGGCAGAACCAGCATATGACCTTTTTTTTGCGAGGAGAACAGCGTACTTGCTTGTTGGAAAGTATTTTCGCTAGCGCCTTGACGAAGATAGATAAAATTAAAAATAGGCGCGTCCATCGGTGTCATAAAGCAGTGGGTATGATCACCAATACGAATATTGTTTTCACATATCTCTGACCAAAACGCTTTTTCTATAATTTTAAACTCTTTATACAGTTGTGCATCCATAATGGTTCTCTAGATAAATCATGATAAGCGATAAGAGGCTAACAGAGGATCCGCTTGTGTAGATTAATTTGGTTCAACTTACTCACCTAGTAAAGGTGACAGTGTCACCAATGTGTCTGTTGCTACATGTAAATCTTTTAGCAAATAGGGCATCGGGCTATAATCGATGTTCCATCTTTAGTAGTCGTTGCTGAGCAATTATAGCCTTTTTATCATACGTTTTCCGGTATCACTAAAGTTACCATAAAAAGTCATCTTAGTGGCTTAGCATTTGCTCAGGGTGATGTATATCACTAATTTCAATGTAATATGTGTAAGATTACGTTATCGGTAATCTACAATAGGGATAGATCTACTAAAGAATAATCACTTTGGTAAATCCTTGTGAATATTATACTCACTTTATGTGCTAAAAAATGCAAAATTTATAAAAAATAATTATTTTTCATAAAGATATATAGTTATTTCTATATAAAAAATGACTTATAACAGTGATTCTCATCACAAAGAGATAAATAGACTATAACATTAACGATACAATAGGTTGTTCCTCCCATAAATAGCTAAAAACCCAGCCAATAGTTCTTATTAAAATGATTTATTAAGAATTTTATCTATATAAAAAAAGCAATTTCAGCACCATACTATTACCCGCATTCAAACCAGTCATATAATCCAAACATAAATGAAAAAATGAATCATTAGACTGCATTTAAGCTCTAAAACCAGTTTAATTTACTTATTTATCGTTAAATATAAGTTTATTGTTTTACAAAAAAAATAATATCGATATGATAGCCCACATATACAGCATATTATTTTTTTAAAAAAGGCGTCATATGTTAGAAAGTATTGGTATTTCAAATATTTGGACATACCTTTTAGGCGTTATTTTTATTACACTAGTACCAGGTCCAAATTCAATTTTCGTCCTAACTTCGAGTGCGAAGCATGGCGTGAAAGGGGGGTATAAAGCCGCTCTTGGTGTTTTTACGGGTGATGCATTATTAATCTTTTTGGCATTTTTGGGGGTTGCTTCATTAGTCAAGACTTCACCCGTTTTCTTTATTGTGATCAAGTATGCCGGTGCACTTTATTTAACCTATTTAGGTTTAAAAACGCTCTATGCGACATTCCATAAGAAAAAAGAGCAGCCGGAACAGGTTGCTGTAGAGGTTGTAAAAGCGAAAAACGGCTTATATATCAAAGCGCTTTTCTTAAGTTTGTTAAATCCAAAAATGATCATCTTTTATGTGTCATTTTTTATTCAATTTATTGATCCTAAATATGAAAATGCAGGGGTTCCCTTTTTTGTATTAGGTGTAATATTAGAAATATGTAGCATGCTTTACTTATCTGTACTTATTTTTGGTGGCGTTGCTATTACTAATAAGGTTAAGCATAACAAACGATTAGCATCATTATCGAATAGTTGCATTGGTGCTGTGTTCTTATTATTTGGTGCCAAACTTGCTTTAACGGCTTAACAGATTGATAAGATTGAATGAAAAGGTCACATTTATGGTGACCTTTTTTTTATACGAAATTTGTATATGATGAGAATGAGCTAAATGATAACAAGGCCACCTTATGAAAAATACCATTGTAAAAGATCTGAAAACACTGGAAGAGATTTATGGTCAACCTGCCGAACCATCGGTCTTAAAAGAAGTGGATTTTATTCACCCCCTTTATCGCCCTTATATTGAAGCTACACCATTTGTTGCATTAGCCACTTATAGTGCTGATGGTATGGATGTTTCTCCTCGTGGCGATGAGCCCGGTTTTATTCATATTGAAGACGATCATACTTTATTATTACCCGATAGACGTGGTAATAACCGCATTGATAGCATGCGCAATTTGTTAATTAATCCCGCGATTGCTTTATTAGTGCTAGTCCCCGGCATTAATGAAACATTACGAATTAATGGTCATGCGGAAATTTTAATAGACGAAGAAACACTCGCACGTTTTAAATATAACAATGCACTACCTCGCTCAGTCTTGCGCATCCATGTTGAGCGCGTATTTTTCCAATGTGGTAGGGCACTTATTCGTTCAGGTTTGTGGGAAAACAAATATTTAGCTGATAAATCAACTATTCCAGCACCGGGACAAATATTGAAATCCATTTCTCATCAACAATTTGATGGTGATAAATATGATGCACAATTGCCTGAACGTATTATGAAAACATTATATTAATCATATAGTTTGCTCTTTTTATATTAACATTTGCTAAAAAGAGCAAGAAACAGAGTGCATAATGGGGGGAAGTGCACGCTATACTGTTTTATATAAATACCTTAATTAGTAGCGTGATTTTATGTATTTTCAGTATGGTGAAAAAGAGCTCTCTTTTTTAAAACAAAAAGATAAGCGTCTAGCCGCGGTGATGGAAAGAATAGGGGAAATTAAACGTCCACTTACCCCTGATTTATTTACCGCATTAATTAAAAATATTATTGAACAGCAAATTTCTGTTGCGGCTGCCACCACGGTTCAGCAACGCTTACTTACCCTATGTGATGGTATTTATACTCCTGTACATATTGCTAGTTTATCAGAGCAAGATATTCAGCAATGTGGAATGACAATGCGTAAAGCCGGCTATATTAAAGGTATCGCAGACTCAGTTATAAATCATACGTTAGATTTAGACCAAATCCCCGCTATGTCTGATCAAGCGGTGATCAATACCCTAATAAAATTAAAAGGTATTGGCATTTGGACCGCTGAAATGTTATTAATTTCATCACTTAATCGTCCTGATATTTTAAGTTGGGGGGATTTAGCTATTCAGCGTGGTATCATGCGTTTATATCGCCATCAAAGCTTAGATAGAACACGCTTTGAACGCTATCGTAAACGTTATTCTCCTTATGGTTCAACGGCTTCACTCTATTTATGGGCATTATCTAAAGAAAGCGCAGACTAAAGAGCAATAATCGGAGTGATCTAAATAGAAGTTTATTGATAATGGACTTCATCCAGCATACATAAATGTAGGAACTAAAATGGAAAAGAGACATTATCAACTTATTGAACAAGCCTGCCGTTTTATTGAAGAAAATCAGGGTGATGTTTCTCTTGCCGACATCGCCGCACATATTCAATCCAGCCCATATTATTTCCATCGACGATTTAAATCTATAATGGGAATTACACCTAAAGAGTATGCGAATGCTTATCGGCACAAACTAATTAAGAAAGCATTAGCTGGCGATAAAACAATTACAGATGCGATATATCAATCAGGCTTTAATGCGAATAGCCGATTTTATGAAAATGCGACAGCCATATTAGGTATGACGCCAACCCATTGGCGCAATGGTGGACAAAATATCGTGATTTTTTTTGCTGTAGGGATCTGCTCATTAGGCCATATCCTTGTAGCTCAAAGTGAAAAGGGCATTTGTGCGATAACACTTGGCGATGATCCTGCGTGTTTATTAGAAGAATTACAAAAACAATTTCCTCAAGCTGAACTTGTTGGTGCAAACCAAGAGTTTGAAAAATTGATTGCCCAAGTCATTGGTTTTGTTGAACTGCCAACACAACCTTTGGCATTACCACTTGATATTCAAGGAACAGTATTTCAACAAAAAGTTTGGCGGGCATTATTAGATATTCCTTTTGGTTGTACCATGACATATCAAGAAATTGCTCAAAAAATTGGTTCGCCAAAATCTTATCGAGCAGTGGCGAATGCCTGTGCATCAAATAAACTAGCAGTAGCGATCCCTTGCCATCGAGTTATCAGACAAAATGGTGAAATATCTGGATATCGTTGGGGAATTGAGCGCAAAGAAAAATTATTACAAAGAGAAAAATCCCTTCATCATCAGGATGATAGATTGGCTATTAGCAAGAGCGATTAACCGTTATAATAAACATAATATCAATTTATAACAGATGAAATAAAATGGCATCAACAGCGATTGTACCAACAGATATTACATTTTTTGAGCGTTTAATCCCTTCAATTTTAGCCGGTATTAAAGTGATCACAATTAGGGATGAAGCAGAAAGCCACTATAAACCAAACACTATTGTTGATTTATTATCTAATGAACATGGCACTTATTATGGAAAGTTACAAATTATTTCTGTATCACCCTTAAACTTTAATGAGATAAATGAATTTCATGCTCAACAAGAGGGTATGAGTTTGCCTGCTTTAAAGGCCTTAATTAAAGACATTTATCCTACAACGGAAAATCTTTATTTAATAGAATATAAATTAATACAATAAGTAGTTCTCTCTTATTAGTTAATACCAATAAAAGCGGAGGAGTTCCTCCGCTTTGTATTATAACTTAAAATCAATAGGTTAATCGTTAGAAAAATTAAGCCAAATCAAGTTGTTGCTTTAAGATCTCTATTTCTGCTTGCCATTGAGCCTGTAATATAGGCTTTTGATGAGCAGATTTTCTTGCTAAATCAGCATTCAATTTATCTTCAAGTGTTATCAATTTCATTAGCAATTCATCTTCATTATGATGTTTTACTATTTCAACAGATGGAGCATGATGGCCATTTTGCTCATTAGAGACCGATGACATATCTTGTTGAGAAATAAGCTGATAAATTGTTTCAATATCATGATGTTCGCTAAGAATACCATTGTGAATATACCAAAAACGATTACAGCTTTTCTCTATCAATTCTCTATCATGGCTGACGAGTAAAATTCCCCCTGAAAATTGTTGAATTTGCTCAGCTAATGCCTGTTTACCTTCCATATCAAGATGGTTTGTTGGTTCATCTAGCATTAATAATGAATATTTTGCCAAACTGAGACCAATAAAAAGTAAACGAGCTCGTTCACCACCACTTAATGACTTTACTTGCTGATTATGGCGAGAATAAACAAAACCTGCATTTATTAATGCCATTTTCCTTTGTTCATCTAATAGCGGTGCAAAGGGCTTTAGTGCATCGGCAAGGGTATCATTATCATTAAGTTGTGCGAGACTTTGATCGTAATAACCTAACTCAACTCTGGGATGAAGCCTGATCACATTTTCTGTTGATGTGGTTGAACCATGAAATGATGACCAAATCATTTTTAATAATGATGACTTACCTGTCCCATTAGCACCAACAATAGCGACTCGATCACCACTTTTGATCCGTTGATTATCGATGGTATATAAAATCGGTGCATCTGGCGCAGGGATCACTGAAAGCTGATGCAGCTCAAGCAATCTATCTGCCCGTAATATTGTTCCTGATAACTGTAACGTCCATTGATTGCCTTCTGTTACATCGACTTGTTCGTCTTTTAAACGAACAATTTGTTTTTCCATTTGTTTGGCTTTACGTGACAAACTTTCGTTATCATACACTTTTCCCCAGATGGCCAATTGCTTCGCACTTTGTGCAATACGATCTATCTCTTTTTGTTGTGCATCACAACGATGTTGCGCACTGATATCTTGTGCTTCTTGCTCTTGTCTTGCCTGAGAGCAGGGCAAGCGAAAAACAGATAGGGTTTTATCACGAATGATCCACGTACAATTGGTCACTTTATCTAACAACCTATTGTCATGTGAAACAAGAATAAAACTTCCTCGCCACTGTGTTAAAAATGTTTCTAACCACAAGATAGTCGGTAGATCTAAGTGGTTACTTGGCTCATCTAATAGCAGTAAGTCTGGTTGCAAAATCAATGCTCTCGCAAGTAATAAACGAGTATGTTGACCACCACTTAATTGTGAGACTAATAGATTGATTTCATTGGTTTTAAATCCCATTTCACTTAATAATAATTCACTGCGCCAACTTTCAGATATGCGTAGCTCTTCAGGTAATTTATGAAGAACCGCATCAATGAGGCGCATTGACTGTAGCTCACTTGGTAACTGTTGTTCGACATAAGCCATAATGACTTGATTGGCAATAGTAATAGAGCCATCTGTTGGTATTAATTGGTGTGATAAAAGTTTTAATAGGGTACTTTTTCCACAACCGTTGTAGCCAATTAAACCAATTTTCTCACCTTTAGTGAGTGCCAAAGAAATATTACTCAGCAATATACCGTGATTATTATGAAAAGAGAGATTTTGTGTAGATAATAATGTGCTCATAGCTTACTCATTTTTTAAGCATAAAAATGCTTTGGGTAATATCACGCGATAACCCAGTAAGCTGAGGAGAGGTAATAGTTAACGTCGCTCAGGCAGGTTAACGCAGTAAAGAACTGTGAAAGCCTGAGCTATGGCGATTACCAAAGAAGTGTGAGTATTCAACAAGATCACACAACAACATAATTAGCCTCCTTTTAAAATTTATCAGTTAATCGGTAAAGTGAGTTTAGCAAGACAGGTTTCTTGATTGCAAGAATGTAATGATGAGAAACCGTGTCTTTTTGTGTGAAAGAGGAGGGAATAGGCGTTGCTGAATTAATATCAAAAATAGCTATTTTTTGCACACTAAATCATAGAATTTCATCATTTTATCGTAAATTTTCCTAGATAAGAACTATCTCCCTACATTGCGTGTTTTTATCATGATATATTGCTATTTATTCGCTATAGCTGTCCTATAAAAGGTTAGAAAATGAGTAAATTAAGAGTCGCTATTATTTTTGGTGGAAAATCAACCGAGCACCAAGTTTCATTACAATCAGCAAAAAATATTATCAATGAATTAGATCGAACGAAATTCGACCTTTGTTTAATTGGGATTAATGAACAAGGGCAATGGCATGAATATGCTGAAGACAATTATTTAATTAATAGCGATAACCCCTCAACTATCTCATTAAGCCAACCTTTGCGTCCAGTGGCTATTATTCCTGGCAGTACCCGTCAGCAATTTATCTCTTTAACTGATGGACAACCTCTTGCACAAATAGATGTTGTATTTCCTATTGTGCATGGTGCTTATGGTGAAGATGGCACCCTACAAGGACTATTACATATGATTGATATGCCATATGTAGGCCCTAATATCATGAGTTCTGCAGCATGTATGGATAAAGATATCACTAAGCGCTTACTGGATGATGCAGGATTAGCGGTTGCACCATTTATTACACTGATGGCTCACCAATTAAATGATATTTCCTATAATGAAGTTGTTGAACAATTAGGGCTCCCTTTATTTATTAAACCAGCAAATTTAGGTTCTTCTGTTGGTATCAGCAAAGTCAATAATGAAGCCGAGTTTAATGCTGCATTATCCATGGCATTTGAATATGATCTTAAAGTAATTATCGAAAGTGCTATTGTTGGCCGTGAAATAGAGTGTGCCGTTTTAGGTAATGAAGAGCCTGAAGTTAGCCCTTGTGGTGAAATTGTGTTAAATGATGCTTTTTATGCTTATAACACAAAATACATTGATGACGATGGTGCAAAAGTAGTAGTACCTGCTGATTTAGATAATGCGATTAGCTTACATATTCGCCAAACGGCATTGAAAGCTTACCAAGTTTTAAACTGTTTAGGTATGTCGCGCGTTGATGTATTTTTAACCGAAGATAATCAAGTCATTATCAACGAAATTAATACTTTACCAGGTTTCACTAATATCAGTATGTATCCTAAACTGTGGCAAAGTACGGGATTAGATTATCAATCACTCATCACGAAATTAATTGAATTAGCGCTAGAACATCATAAAAAAACAGCCGTATTAAAAACTAAGTGTGAGCTTTAATCACAATAATACTCTAATAGCGAAGTGAGGTTCAGATGAAAATTACACACCTTGATCATTTAGTATTAACCGTGGCTGATATCGAGGTGAGTTGTCATTTTTATCATAATGTATTGGGTTTTGAGATAATTACCTTTAAACAAGGGCATAAAGCCCTTGCTTTTGGTCATCAAAAAATCAATCTTCATCAGCTAGGAAAAGAGTTTTTGCCTAAAGCTGCTAAACCAACGGCAGGCTCTGCGGATTTATGTTTTATTACTGAAACTCCATTGTTAGACGTGATAGAGCATATAAACCAGCAGGGTATCAATATAGAAGAGGGTCCTGTACCAAGAACAGGGGCTACAGGGCCTATTATGTCAGTTTACTTACGTGATCCAGATAATAACTTATTGGAAATTGCTAATATTATTGAATAGATTAACCACATATTCTAAATAAAATATAATAATATTTAGCTAAAAAGCTATAAGTGTTCTTTTTAGCTTAAAGATTTTAAATTATTTATATTCAAAAAATGAAACCTCCAAATACGATAGTAATAAATAGACCTATTTGTAGCTATTTTCGCCTGATTAAAATAAAAATTAATAGATATAATTTAATGATATAGTCTTTCTTATTATAATAATGTTAGCATTATTCAATTATTTTTCAGGTAACAATGGATAGTATGATGAAAAAAATTATTTTTGTAAGTGCAATATCAGGGGGGATCTTATTTTGGTCAATACATTTACAAGCGGATAATTTTGATTGTCGTAATGCGGAAACACAAACAGAAATTAACCAATGTGCATACCAAGATTTTCAACAAAAAGATGAAGAGCTGTCACAAATTTATCAACAATATTATGTGAAATTAGAAACTAAACGACAACAACAGTTACAGTATGCACAGTCAGTTTGGATGACATTTCGTGACCTCTCATGTCAATATGAGGCAGATTATTACCAAGGTGGCAGTTTGGCTCCAATGGTTTACAGTAGCTGCTTAAAAGATAAAACCATAGAAAGAATTAATGATCTGAAAAACTATATTGCCTTATATTAAGAGTAAAGTGCTTTTCATCTTGAAAATAGGCTACTCATTTTAAAAGTATTGTTTTTTATCAAAATCTATCGTTTTTATTTATATAAAATTACTATTTTTGTATTATTTTGAAACATTAAATAACTTGACTAATCCCGCCTGTAAAGTACTCTAAATTATAGAGTAGCAATTAAAAATAGAAGATATGATATGAATATAATGACGAAATTAGGCGCAGCAGTATTGCTTACATCCTTATCCACTATTGCTATTTCTGCAGATATAAAACTAACATACGGTATTAATTTGATTGATTTTAACGGTGATGGTGTAAAAGATATTGTCGTTAAATCTAAGCGTATATTAAATGATGCATCATCAATTAATATGGTCACGGTTTATATAAAAGATGCAGATGAACAAGTTTATATTGTACCTTCAATTTATGATAATGCTCTTAGCTTATTTGATAATAAAGCTGAAAACAGCGATATTAAAATCTCTAATTTCAAATTTATAGAGAAAAAAAATCAAGTGATCTTAGTGAGCGGTGAGAAAATAGGTAATGATATGTTACAATCAACACCTATACGTTTTTCAAGTTACACTATCACGAAACAAGATAAACAATATAAATGGGCATTTTCTGCATATTGCGTAACCAATTCTACTTATCTTAATGTTGATGATGCTTTTGTTGATCCCTGCATAAATAAATTAATTCGAGATTGATACACGCATAGGTTGTAAATGCGTTGACTTTATTGAATTATTTTTCTTTTTAATATCAACCAATTACCTTATTTCCTCTCATATACCTCTCTTTATATAGTACGATCACTTGTATCATTTAGCATTCCTTGTTATTAATCTACACTTAGGATATTTCTTAATCATCAATATGCTGATAATTTTGTGTTTGTCATGTTCCGTTTTTAAGAGGGAGTTATGAAGGAAATTATTACAGGTTTGCTTCTAGCCTCAATAAGCTTATTTTCTGTCTCTTGTTCGCAAGAAGATACAGATGTCGTCAAAGTAGCAATCAATACTGGACCAGACCAAGTCATTTGGGATGAAGTGATCCGTTTAGCTAAACTTACCGAAGGATTAAATGTTGAAGTTATTGCATTTAACGACTATGAACGTCCTAATAAAGCCCTAGAAAATAGAGAAGTAGACGTAAATGTATTTCAATCTATTCCTTATTTACAATCAGAGATAAAAGCCCACAATTACAAATTTCATATTGCCAGCAAAACGTACATTTTCCCGTTAGCCGCGTATTCAAAGAAAATAAGCGATATTAGCGAACTCGAATATGGTGATGTGGTTGCCATTCCTAATGAAGCAAGTATGAAAGGGCGAGCTTTATTATTACTTGCAGAAAATCACCTCATTTCTTTAAAAGAGGGAGTTGGTTTTTTACCTTCCGTTGAAGACATTATTGATAATCCTAATGCCTTGATATTTCATGAAGTTGAAACTCCCATGTTAGTTGAAGCCCTTGACGATCCTGAAGTTACGATGGCGGTTATCAACAATAATTTTTCCTCTCAAATTGGCTTACTTGCTACCCGCGACGGTTTAATTATGGAGAATAAACATTCGCCTTATGCCAATGTTGTTGTTACTCGTATAGATAATATGAATGATGAAAAAATAAAGAAATTAATTACTGTTTTACATTCAAGACAAGTCGAATTAAAGGTGCAAGAAATGTATAAAGGGGACGCGGTTAAGGCGTGGTAGAACATATTTCTGGTTAAAAAACAAACGGTTCAATATAACTATGAGTTTCTATACCTAATAAAACAATCTAACAATATGAAGTTTTTTCAGTATGATGATAGAAACTTTATAATTCATAAATAGTAGAAATAAAAAATGTCTAGTTCTCAACTGAAAAAACAATATATTGGCGAACATCAATTATCTCCAGAAACGTTAATGATGAGCTATGGATACGATCCATTGTTATCGGAAGGCTCCGTCAAACCTCCTGTATTTTTAACATCGACATTTATTTTTAAAAGTGCAGAAGAAGGGAAAAATTTTTTTGATACGGTAAGTGGAAGAAAACCCCTTCCAGAAGGAGAAAAAGCGGGTTTAGTCTATTCTCGTTTTAACCAACCTAATAGTGAGATCGTTGAGGATAGATTAGCAGTTTATGAAAACACAGCATCATGTGTCCTCTTTTCATCGGGAATGTCAGCTATTACAACGACATTAATGGCTTTTACACAACCTGGCGATGTTATTTTACATTCTCAACCACTTTATGGTGGAACAGAAACATTAATAGCCAAAACATTCGCTAAGTTCGGTATTCAAGCAACACCATTTACAGATGGTTTAAATTTAGCACATATCCAATCGCAAGCTGAAATGGCTAGCCAAAAAGGGAGAGTTGCGGTGATATTTGCCGAAACTCCCGCCAATCCAACTAATTCACTGGTTGATATTCAAGCGTTAAAAATCGTTGCGGATAAATTAGAAACAAGCCAAGGCTATCGACCTATTATTATTTGCGATAACACCTTATTAGGACCTGTTTATCAACATCCTATAGAGCAAGGCGCTGATATTTCACTCTATTCATTAACAAAATATGTAGGTGGACATTCTGATTTAGTCGCTGGTGCTGCAATGGGATCACGCGAGCTTATTAATCAAGTTCGCCTATTAAGAGGTGCAATAGGGACACAACTTGATGCGCATTCTTGCTGGATGTTAGGCCGCTCTTTAGAAACATTGCAAATTCGCATGGAAAAAGCCAATCAAAATGCGCTATTAGTTGCACAATTTCTACGTGACCATGAAAAAGTGAAAGTGATCCACTATTTACCTTTTGTAGATGAAAATAGTATTGAAGGTCAAGTATTTGCTAGACAATGCACAGGCGCAGGATCAACATTCTCCTTTGATATTGTTGGTGGTGAAGCAGAAGCTTTTCGTTTTCTCAATGCGATGAAAATATTTAAATTAGCGGTAAGTTTGGGAGGAACCGAGTCATTGGCATGTCATCCTGGCTCTACCACACATTCAGGTGTTCCTATGGAATTACGCCACAATATAGGTATTCAAGAAACAACCATTCGTTTATCTATTGGTATTGAAAATCCTTATGATCTTATTGCTGATTTATCTCAAGCATTAGATCATGTTTAATGGATAAACAATAGCAAAACAACGGATTATAAGATTTATAATCCGTTGTTTTTTTGCTTTGCTGTTTTTTATTGTTGTTTTTGCCATTCACTTTTGGTTAAACGACAAATAACTTCTGTTCTTATTTCGTCTAAATACTCCACATACTGATCTTTAATTATGTGATGATATTTAAATCCACACTTTTCTTGTACTCGCTTCGAGTTTACATTGTCTACAAAATAACCACACCATAGATTATCTAATTGTAGAGTCTCAAAGCTATGACAAATAAGCGCTTTCACCGCCTCAGGAATAAGTCCTTTCCCCCAAAAAGGAGTACCAATCCAATAAGAAATTTCGGCATCATTATCCCCTATAGGGAAATTGCTTTCATGGCAAAAAGATAAGCCAATTAAACCAATCGCTTTATCATCATCGAGCAATGTGACAGCATAAACTTCATCACGCATAAATATAGTCTGGATAATTTCGGTACTTTCAGCAACACTTTTATGTGCTGGCCAGCCTGCGATAGGGCCTACTCGCTTATCCCTCGCATAATAATAGAGGCTCTCAGCATCAGATATTCGCCATGGACGTAATAATAATCGTTCTGTTTGTAATTTTTTCATACAATTTAGCTCTTTTATAACGTATGTTTCATTATGTTAGGATGAGCGTATTTTAAAGAGAGCCAATATAAAATTGAATGGATTAATTAAGGTGTTATCGGTACTTTTGACAACTAAATCCATTAATGCGCTTGTGATTAACATTGAGATCATTAAAAATAAAAACAGTAGCAATATGCAATAGAGTGAATAATTTATGTTTAGTCAATCATTATTAAAATTAAATATCCCTTCGGAGTATGCCGTTATCGGTGAAAGCGATATGCATAATGAATTAGGCTATCCATTAGCATTATCATATGTTGTGGTTATTATTTGTTTAGATGGCAGGGCTGTTATTAATATAGATTTTCAAACAAAAACCATTAAAGCGAATGATATAGTGATACTCGGTGATGATAGAATGGTCACATTGCAACGTAAATCAGCTAATTTTCGTATTTTTTATTGTTTTCTTAAGAAATCTTTTGCCTCTGAGATCGCTTATGCACTTTCAAATAGTTTGTTTACATTTTTGCATGAAAACCCCATTTGTCGTCCTTCAACGGCTCACTTAAACGCCATAAACAATTGGGTGGAACAATTAAAATATATAGATAAAAGTTATACTGATCATAGAAAGTTAATGTTGAGAGGGCAGTTACAAAATCTTTTTTTTGCGATAACAGAATTAATACCATCTCATTATTCCTTATCTAAAAAAGAATTCAGCCGTAAAGAGCACTTATGTTGGCAATTTTGGGAGTTAGTTATAAAACATAGCCACCAGCACAGAGACGTTGCCTATTATGCTAATCGCCTTAGCATTACACCGTTTTATCTATCACAGCTCACTAAACAATATTTTAATGATGTTCCTAAGACGCTGATTAATAGGCAAGTAATTCTTAAAATAAAAGCGTTATTGACGCACACTACGTTATCAGTAAATGAGATCGCCATAAAACTCCATTTTGACGATCCCTCATATCTATGCCGTTATTTTAAGCGAGAGACTGATTGTTCCTTATCTGGATATCGCCAACAATATCAACGGCAATAAAATATATTAAGCAGCTATTCTTTTTTCACTGTAGTTCATACCTTGCAGCATACAAAGCCAAGCTAGTACTGCGATCCCCATTAAAATAGCGAATAACGAAATAGGGGGCAAGGTTGTCAGGATATAACCACTAGCAAGTGGATTTAATGCAGCACCTAACCAACCTAAAGATTGTGCAGAGAAATAACTTGCTTTCATTCCTAACGGCGCAATATTATCAATCATCATATACTCACCAGGTGCATAAATCAGTTCACCAAGGGTAAATATTGCTATCGCAATTGCCCAGAAAATTAAATTATCACCCGCCAGCATAAAGCCCGCTAATCCTAAGATAAAAAAGAGTGTACCTAAGGTCATTAATTTACGTAGTCTTTCAGCAACCACTTGTTTACCGACGATATATTGTAATGAGACGACAATGGCCGCATTGACGGGGAGGATCACCGCAATGGTAGATTCAGCCAATTTAGCATCATAAACAACTAAAAGGTATTGCGAAATACACGAAGCAAATGTACCAAAAGTTAATGTGCCAAAAAAAGTTGAAAGCACAAACCAGCCTAATGCCTTATCTTTTAGCATTATTTTCGGATCCCACTTTACACTATTTTCTTCTGTGGAATGGTCTACCACTGAACGTTGCACAAAACATTGGATCATAAATAAAGGAATACTGGCGGATATTGCCGCTAACCAAAAAGGTAATTGAGTACCATACATTAATAATAATGTGCCAATAGGTGGGCCAACCGTCCATCCGATATTAATAAAAGTATAGTTTAGTGAAAATATTTTAGGCTTTGCTGATATTGATAGAGTTTCAGAAAAATAAGCTTTCAATACCGTAGAAAAGACTAAATAGGAACAGTTAATAATTGAGAAAAAGATAACCACTAAAATAGTACTATTGACCATTGGGATAGCAGCAAATGCGATAATAAAGGTAATAATAGAAAAAACCATATAACGTTTTTTTTCAAATTTATCTGCTAGCATACCAAAGGCAAGGCTGAATACTATCCCCGTAGTCAGTGAAATAGACATTGCGATACCAATATCATCAACAGGCAATTTATATTGTCGTGATAAGTATATCGCCATAAAAGGCAGTGTCGCACCTCTTCCTATAGTCAGAATAAGTGATGAAAAGAGTAGTGCAGTTGTAGAACGAGATTTTTTTGAGAACATATTGTCATTTTAATTATTTGTATTAATGGATTATTGTTGTGTTTGATTATTTCTGGTGAAAATTGTCTGTCTGTATATTTATACATAACTTATAAATAGCTGTATAGAGATAAAAGCTAGAAAATAATTTTTTTAACTACTACCTATTTTATTATCCCATTTTTGATAACACTGTTTATCAAAAATATCTCTATAACAATAAGTTAGTTTTCTCTAGACTAGATAGTTTGATATAACCCGATTTAGCTAAGAGGCAAATTATGTCTATTATTCATCTTGAATTTGAAAAGCCTATTGTTGAATTAGACGAGAAAATAGATGCATTACTTGCATTTAAACAGTCTCAAGATGAAACAACGGCAGTTGATATAGACGAAGAAATCGCCAAACTTCGCCAAAAAAGCCTTTCATTAACACGCTCTATATTTTCTGATTTAGGGGATTGGGAGATAGTACAGTTAGCACGTCATCCTATGCGCCCTTATACATTAGATTATATCAAAGCTATTTTTACTGATTTCCAAGAGTTGGCCGGCGATCGTGCTTATGCTGATGATAAAGCGATTGTTGCAGGGTTAGCGCGTTTAGATAGAAAACCAGTGATGATTATCGGTCAACAAAAAGGGCGAGACACTAAAGAGAAAGTAAAAAGAAACTTTGGTATGCCATCACCAGAAGGTTATCGGAAAGCATTACGCCTGATGAAAATGGCTGAACGCTTCCATTTACCAGTGATTATTTTTATTGACTCCGCGGGTGCTTATCCGGGGGTTGGCGCTGAAGAGCGGGGGCAATCAGAAGCCATAGCACGAAATATTCTTGAAATGTCCCGATTAAAAACACCGATAATTTGTACAATAACAGGGGAAGGTTTTTCTGGTGGTGCATTAGCAATAGGAGTGGGGGATCGAGTAAATATGTTGCAATATAGTACTTATGCTGCCATATCGCCCGAAGGCTGTGCCTCTATTTTATGGAAAAATGCTGATAAAGCACCTATTGCCGCCCAAACCATGGGAATGACGGCACCTAAATTACAGGCATTGGGTATTATAGACTCAATTATTCCTGAACCATTGGGAGGCGCACATCGCCACTACCAGCAAGCGGCTGAATTTGTAAAAAAACAGCTTCTCGCAGATTTAACAGAATTGAATCGTTATTCTAAAGAAGAACTGCTTGAGAAACGTTATCAAAAATTAATGTCCTATGGTTATTGTTAATTCTTTTCAAGTGAGAGAGCAATCAATGTTACACTGCCTATATTCAATACTCCCCATATAGGCAGTATTTTTATGTCAATTGACCTTAATTTATTACGTATTTTTTCTGCGGTTGCAGAGCAAGCACAGTTTGCCAGTGCTGCACGATCGCTTTCTATGCCAACATCTAATGTCAGTAGGGCAATAAAACAGCTAGAACAACAGCTTAACTGTCGATTAATTGATAGAACCACGCGAAAAATGCGTTTAACTGAGCAAGGGAAAATCTTGTATCAGCAAGCCAAAAAGACCTTATATGAATTAGATAATGTTGTAGAGCATATAACGAGTGATGGCCCATTAACAGGAACCTTTAGACTCACGATACCCAGTGAATATGGCAGTGAGTTACTTGCCGATATTTTAGCGGATTTTGCTGCACTTCATCCTAACTTAACCATTCAATGTGATACGCAGCTAATGCCAAGAAATGTTATAGAAGATGATATTGATTTACTTCTAACATTTCATCGTGGCCAATTAGCCGATAGTAGCTACCATTCACGTCTCATAAAGTCGTGGCGTAGTATTGTTGTTGCCTCAGAGAGCTTATTAACAAAAACGGGTATCCCTACAGATATTGAGCAACTAAGTCAATTACCTTGTATTTCCAGTTTAAGTGCATTAGAAGGGCAACCGTGGATCTTTATTGATAAAGAGCAGAACCCTGTAAAAGTGACAATTAATAGCTGTTATCGTGTAAATAGTGCTATCTTAGCCAAAGCTGCCGTATTAAAAGGTTTAGGTTTTGCTATTTTAGCTGAACATTGTTGCCTTGATGCGATAAAGGCAGGCAAATTGCGAGCCATTTCTTTTCCTCAACAGCCCGCATCAATTAGTTTAGTCGCGATATATGCAAGTCGTCGTTCGCTTTCACGTAATATTGAACATTTTCTTGCATTTTTAACTCAGCGTTTATCCAAAGCACCGTAAAACCCCGTCCTTCAGGTCGGGGATATAAGGCGCGGTTTTTTAACTAAGTAGGGATCCACGTCCTTTAGGGCGTGGAGGATGTCAAAATGATTAATCCGCTATCTGCTGAGAAAGTGCACCTTGTTTCTCTTTGCAAGGAAAAAGCATAATAAACAGAGTAATAAAACAGGAAAGTCCTGCGGTTAGCATGGCATAGGCAAATCCTGAATTAAATGCTTCAGGTAATAAGGCAACCAACTGATTATCTAGGGAAGCGGTTTTATTTTCTGTTACTAACGTAATAATATTAATCGGTTCTGCCACTATTCCTAATGCTTGACTTTGTATCATCATATAATTAATTGCTTGCTGTATCATTAATGTACCTAATAACGCAATTCCCATTGTCATACCGGTTTGTCTTAATGCATTCATGGTCGCAGACGCCATGCCCGAGCGAGACGGTGCTACACTTTTCATCACTAAAACCCCGATTGCGGGTGTCGCTAATCCCATTCCTGCACCTAAGATAAATAAATAGCTTCCTGTTATTGTGTAAGGGCTATTTGTTGCTAATGTTGCCAATAAACAAGAAGATATTGCAATCAACAAAAAGCCAAAGATCATTAATTTTCTGACAGATATATAACGAGAGAACCGTCCAAATAACATAGAAAAAAGGGCCATGGCGATAAACTCAGGAGCCATTCTTAAACCTGTTTCTAATGCACTCCATCCTTGTGCTTTTTGTAGGAAAAAAGCGATAAAAAAGACATTACTATAAGTGGCAAATCCCAAAGTAAAAGAGGAAAGGTTATATTGGAAAAACGAGCGATCTTTAAATAACGATAGCGGTAATAACGGGCGTTCAATACGTTTTTCGACTATAACAAACAGGGTAATAAAAATCAGACCGACAATTAATGCGAATACAGTACGATAATCAGACCAACCTACAGAGCCTGCTTCAATAAAACCATAGGTTAGTAAACCTAATCCCAAGATACTGGTTAATTGTCCTAGGGGATCTAACGCAACATCCTCAGGATCGGCACTTTCACTTAATCCATACCAGCCTAGTAATACTGTAATAGCACCAATAGGAATATTAATAAGAAATATACTTGCCCAACCACTGGCATGAACTAATGCACCACCAAGGATAGGGCCAATAATCAGTGATAATGCACTAACCGAAGACCAAATACCAATAATACGGATACGTTCAATATCAACAGGAAAGGCATGTGTAATAAGTGATAATGCGCCAGGAATAAGGGCTGCAGCTGCAATACCTTGGATAATACGCCCAAGGATTAATATTTCATGTTGTTGTGCAATAGCACAGATAAGGGAGCCTAGAGTGAAAATAATCACCCCCCAGAGCCACACTTTTTTTCGTCCGAAACGATCACTTAATGGCCCTGAAGACAAAATACAAGCTGATAGACATAGTGCATAAGCATCCACAATCCACTGTAATGTAGCCATATTGGCATTAATATCATTCTGAATAGTAGGTAGGGCAACATTGACGATACTAATATCAAGAGTGGCCATAAATGTGCCTAAACAGATAGCACAAATAAGTGACAACCGCTTTGTATAACTCATAAGTTTTATTACCTTTATGGTGAAATAATAGTAGTATCATAATATCCGACCGACCGTCGGTCAATCAATTGATGATAATAAGTTTCATTTACTGTTATTGTGGCTATTCTCAATATGGAGTACCCTTTAACAGCCACTTAGAGGGAGATGAGCAATGTCATTAGAAGAAAAAAATATCGATAAACCAAGAACAAAGCCAGCCGAAGTTCGTTTAGAAGAGTTAATGAACGCCGCAGAAACACTATTTCTTGAAAAAGGATTTGATGCCACAACCGTCAGCGATATTGTAAAACAAGCGGGGGTCGCTAAAGGAACGTATTATCACTATTTTACGGCAAAAACAGATATTCTCGACGCACTGCGAACTCGATATATGGATTGGTATATTGATAAAGTTGAGCAAGCAATGGCAAGCTGCCAAATTCAAGATTTTCGCGCTAAATTAAAACAGTGGTGTGAAACCAGTGTTATTGCTTATGTTGAAAAACAAGAATTACACGATATGCTTTTTCATCAAGTCTTTCATCAAAGCGGTAATATTCATGAAAATAGGGCGCTACAGCAGTTACAAAAGATATTAATGGGGGGGACAGAGAATAAAACGTGGCAAGTCCTACAGCCTGAATTAACCTGCACGCTTATTTATCATGGTATGCATGCTGCCGTTGATAATTTAGAACACAGTACGGAATACACATCACAAACATTAGGTGCGCTATTATATCGACAATTTACACAATTATTAAGTTAACCAGACTATTAAATAATGAATATTCGGGTTGTTGATATAAAATAGGCGTGACATTGTCACAAAAAAGAAAATTGGACACGATTAACAACCGAAATCATTTGTGGTGTTTCTAATATTGTTGCATCACTTTTATGCGGTTGTCTGTTTCTTAGCAACATAACCATAAGGTAGGACTTCAAAAGAGCAACATGGTAATTTCATCAAGAATGAAAGGGGATTATGATTGACTCGTGGTTGGTAACATACAACAGAATGTTAAATTTCAAACAAAAAAACATGTATTAATCTTTATATATTTAAATGCCACATGAAATTAATATTACCTATATTTTTAATATAATGATGTAATTAAAAGATAAAATAAAATATTTTTCTAATATAAATAAACAGAAGCATTTCAATTAATATGTAATTATCATTAAGGTGTTATATGAGTAAATTAACAATTGGTGGAGTGAATGTATCAACTTCGCAAATAAACAAATTATCACACGCATCTAAAGCTAGAGATGCAATGTCTATTTGGGAAAAAATAAAAGACTGGTTTAATCATGGTCAAAAAGAACAAGTACTTAATTTGCTTTATCATACCTATTTCAACCCTAAAATTTCAATATTTGATAAGGTTGATTGCTTTGCAGAATTATATTCTATGGCAGGAGCACAATATAAAGATAATTTTCATTTATATTTAAAAGATGGTTATGATTTAAAAATGAAATTTATTATAAAAAACGTTTATAATGGTGAGGTATTATTAGATAATTTAATTAAAGACATGATGGATCGGATACATAATAAAAACCCAAGCATAGAAAAAGACATAGGAAACATAAGAAGTTATATAAGAAGAAGACTACATGAAATTCCTAATTATGTTAATCATGATATTAATCAATACAATTTCTATTTATCCCAAATAAAAAATGACTTACTACCAAATAATTATTTTAACGTAGAGCGTTATTTGGATGGTGTAACAGATTTTGTTCGTTTATATAATATAAATAATTATAGAATTAGTGTAGACGATAAAATTGAAGATCGTTGTAAATTACAAAAATTTATGAATATAATACAGCATATCGATATAGAATATAGAAAAAATATTCAAATAAAACTTTTGATGAATACTGTTGATTTAAATATAAAAGATAAAAATTCAAAAGAGTTTTTGAATTTAATTAAAATCAAATTATTGTCATTCTACAATCCTCATGTAGATATAATAGAAGGATTTATAGAACATGGAATGGAAACTTTATTTAAAGATGAAAACAAAAAAGAAAAAGCCTGTAGAACATTAAGGAAAGCTATTATTGATTATAACTTTCCATTTATTAGAACACTTGAATTCAATGTTACTGATGAGACTATAAATAATATTTATATAAATAATCTAGTACCAAGTGAGTATATCTCCTTCCGCCAATAACAAACGCCCATAATTACAATAAATTAAGTGACAATAGCTACAGCGATAATTCTATCTTTAAATAAAATAAAGGCTTAGAACGTAAAATAACACCAAGCCTTTTATTTTTTATATTAATAAATAAGGGGAGGTACTAACCATCAATCCCTTTCTTAGCCAAGAACTCATCATAAGTGCCTTGGAAATTAGTCACTTTTTCAGGCGTAATTTCAATAATGCGGTTAGCCAGTGAGCTGACAAATTCACGATCGTGAGAAACAAAAATTAACGTCCCTTGATAGAGTTCTAACGCCATATTCAGTGACTCAATAGATTCCATATCTAAGTGGTTGGTAGGTTCATCCATAATCAGAACGTTTGGTTTTTGCATCATCAATTTACCAAACAGCATTCTGCCTTTTTCACCACCAGATAATACTTTGACTGATTTTTTAATATCATCTTGTGAGAAAAGAAGGCGACCTAATACACTACGCACCGACTGTTCATCGTCTTCTGGCTTCATCCATAAACTCATCCAATCGAAAACGGTCATATCAACTTCAAAATCAGTGGCATGATCTTGTGCATAATAACCTATAGTGGCATTTTCAGACCATTTAACGCGTCCATTATCAGGCGTTAATTCACCCACTAATGTTTTGATCATGGTTGATTTACCCACACCATTGGTGCCTAAAATCGCCACTTTTTCGCCCACTTCCAGCATCATATTTACGTCTTTAAATAAAGGCGTATTTGCTTCATAACCTTTAGCAATATTCTCTACTTCTAACGCATTACGAAATAATTTCTTCTCTTGCTCAAAACGAATAAAGGGATTTTGTCGGCTGGAAGCTTTAACTTCGGTTAATTGAATTTTTTCAATTTGTTTTGCACGCGAAGTGGCTTGACGAGACTTTGATGCATTAGCACTAAAGCGGCTAACAAAGGATTGTAATTCACTAATTTGTGCTTTTTTCTTTGCATTATCAGCGAGTAAACGTTCACGCGCTTGTGTTGCCGCTAACATATACTCATCATAATTACCTGGGTGAACTGTTAATCCACCATAGTCAAGATCGGCCATATGAGTACACACCATATTTAAAAAATGGCGGTCATGGGAAATGATGATCATAGTGCTATTACGTTCATTTAATGTTTGTTCTAGCCAGCGGATCGTATCAATATCTAAGTTATTCGTCGGTTCATCAAGTAATAAGATGTCAGGATCAGCGAATAGGGCTTGTGCAAGGAGCACACGTAGTTTCCATCCTGGCGCCACTTCACTCATTGGGCCATTATGTTGCTCAAGTGGAATACCAACGTTTAATAATAATTCACCGGCACGTGATTCAACGGTGTAACCGTCCATTTCACCGAATTTCACTTCAAGATCGGCAACACGTAAACCCTCTTCTTCACTCATTTCCGGTAAGCTATAAATACGTTCACGCTCTTGTTTAATTTCCCATAACTCAGCGTGCCCCATAATTACCGTATCAAGCACGGTAAACTCTTCATAAGCAAACTGATCTTGTTTTAGCTTACCCAAGCGCTCATTAGGATCAAGGAATACGTTACCGCTAGTAGGCGCGAGATCACCACCGAGAATTTTCATAAAGGTGGATTTACCGCTGCCGTTAGCACCGATTAAACCATAGCGATTACCGCCACCAAACTTAACAGAAATGTTTTCAAACAGTGGCTTCGAACCAAACTGCATAGTGATATTATTACTTATTAACAAGACGAATACTCATGATTAGTGAATGATAAAGATAATGGGGCGGCATTATGCCATAAACTTACCCCATTAAGACAGTAGAGTAAGGTTAGCCGATGACTTATTTTACGATATCATGCACTTTTACGCGTTAATCACTTAACACTTAACTCAAAAAGACTATGTGATTTATCTGCTTTAAATAACGATATGAGTGGGAATGTGTTATTTTAATAGGATTAATTTTCAAAAAGAAACAATCAAAGAGAGTTACTATGCCGATATGGGTTGATGCTGATGCCTGTCCTAAAGTTATTAAAGAGATACTTTATCGGGCAGCAGATAGAGAAAAAGTGGTGATCACTTTTGTGGCAAATCAGCGATTAAGTATACCCGCATCGCCTTATTTGCGCACATTGCAGGTTTCTGCAGGTTTTGATGTGGCTGATAATGAAATTGTACAACGTGCAAACCAAGATGATTTGGTGATCACTGCCGATATTCCTTTAGCGGCTGAAGTGATCGAAAAAGGGGCTATTGCGCTCAATCCTCGAGGTGAACGTTATACAGAGTCAACAATCCGCGAACGATTAAATATTCGTGATTTTATGGATACGATGAGAGCAAGTGGCATTCAAACAGGAGGACCAGCAAGTTTATCACAGCGCGACCGGCAACTTTTTGCTAATGAGTTGGATAAATGGTTACTACAGCAAAAACGTAAAAAATAATAAATTATCAATAAAATAATAAACTTTTGAATATTCTTACCATCCGAGAGGTAGTTATGTCATTTACTAAATCAATGCTTGCACTCGCTGTTATGGCGGTTTCTTTTACTAGTCACGCAGCCAAACAGGCTGATTTAATGATTGTCGATGGCACAGTGTTAACAATGGACGCACAAAATCAGGTTATCGAACAAGGAACGGTTGTTGTAAAAGAAAATAAAATTATCGCCGTTGGGGGGCCTGAGTTAACACAAGAATACCAAGCCAACAAAGTGTTAGATGTGGATGGTGATATCGTGATGCCAGGATTAATTAATACCCACACACATGCATCAATGACGGTTTTTCGCTCTTTAGCCGATGACGTGCCAGACCGATTACATCGTTATATTTTCCCTTTAGAAAATAAAATGGTGTCTCGCGATATGGTTCGCGTGGGAGCAAACCTCGCCAATGTTGAAATGGTAAAAGGGGGAGTAACTACCTATGTTGATATGTATTATTTTGAAGATGAAGTTGCTAAAACGGTTGATAAGATGGGAAATAGAGCCATCTTAGGTGAATCAGTGATTAATTTTCCGGTGGCTGATGCACAAACCCCTGAAGAAGGCATTCAATATGCTGTCAATTTTATTAATGAATATAAAGATCACCCGCGTATTACTCCTGCCTTTGCACCTCATGCACCTTATACCAATACCACAGAGAACCTGCAAAAAATTGCTAAACTATCGGTAGAGCTTGATGCTCCTGTGATGATCCATTTAGCAGAAACCGATAGAGAGAAAGAAGAAATTGCAAAACGAACCGATGGTAAAAGCCCAGTTCAATATATGGCAGATATTGGCGCTTTAAATAATAAAGTCATTGCCGCTCATGCGATTATGGTTGATGAGCAAGATATTGATTTATTAAAAAAATATGATGTAGGTGTGGCTCATAATATTAGTGCTAATACCAAATCAGCCAAAGGTGTTTCGCCCGTTGTTGCCATGCTAGAAAAAGGTGTTCGTATTGGTTTAGGGACTGACGGTCCAATGTCGAGCAATACACTCACAACGATGAATGAGTTAAATTTAGTAGGCAAAATTCATAAATTAGAGAATAAAGATCGCGCCGCAATGCCACCATTAACCGTCGTTGAAATGGCAACAATAGGCTCAGCCAAAGCATTACATATGGAAGATAAATTAGGCTCTTTAGAATCGGGAAAACTTGCTGATATTATTGTTGTTGATACTAAAGCACCTAATATGGTGCCTATGTATAGCCCATATGCAGCATTAGTTTATGGTGCGAATGGAAGTAATGTTCGTCATACCATTGTAGATGGTAAAATTTTGATGGAAGATCGCCAACTGTTAACCGTAGATGAACAAGCGATTATCAGTGAAGCTCAAAATTTTGCGAATAAAGTACGCCAAACCGTTGTTGATAGTGGTGAAGTCGTTAAATAGATATATACTAATATAGCGTTAATAAGTTTATAAAAGGTGATTTGATATCAAATCACCTTTTTTATTATTTTTAACTATCAGATATCGGAGGTTTGTTGGTTAATACTTTTTCTTATTGTATTTCTTAGCCATATAATTTTTGTATTATGGCTATTACGCTTATGCCATAACAAAACAAAAGGTAGATGAAGCTGTTCTAAAAACACAGGGGGGAGAGGGATAGGTAATGTTACAATATCGGGAAAATGTGTTTTTACATAATAACGACAATATCCTGGTGCACAAGTAATTAATTGATGGTCAGGTTGAGATATCATAAAAAGAGATTGCTCAAAAGAAGTATAAGTAATTGCTATCTGACGACTTTTGTTCATTTCTTTTAAGATATTATCCAAAGCCCAATGACTTTGTTTGTCATATTCTGTACTCACCTGAGAAAACGATAAAAAATTATTAAGATCCCACTTCATTTTCATTAACGGATGATTTTTGTGTAGATAAACAAGTGGGATATCATCAAATAATATTTCATAATCAATTACATCAGGAAGTAGCTCTAATAACTCTTTTGAGCGTGAATAGTATTCACGTCCAACAAGCCCAATATCAACTTCTCCATCAATAATATTAGAAAGAGAATTATATTCCCAATTTTTTATCTGAAGTGTGGATTTTGGGTAATGAGATAATATTTGTTGTGGTAAAGAAGGTAACATGACCTGATGTAACGGTGTTTCTAAAACTAAATTAAATTTAAGTCCAACAGGAACTTCTGTATTACGTTTATTGGCTATATGGTGGCTAATATTAATAAAATCAGATAAAGAATCTTCAATACTTAACGATAATGGTGTTGGGATCAACCCTTGTGGACTACGGATAAAAAGAGGATCATCAAACCATATCCTTAATTTGGCTAATGCTTTACTCACAGCAGAAGGAGAAATGGATAACCACTTAGCGGCCAAGGTGACACTGCGCTCCTGTAAAAGAATTTGAAATATGACTAACAAATTCAAATCAATTCTATGTAATGGTTTGTTAGACATTATATTTAACCTTTTTTTGTTCTGTGAACCGAGGAAAGCATAGAAAAAGAGTACCTACAATACAACTGATAAATAAAATAACCACCAACATATTTATTGAGGATACTTCAATCCACCCCATTACCCAAATATAAAGTGAAGAAAAACTTAATTGTGAAATACCCAGCACAGAGCTCGCAACGCCGGCTCGTTGGCTAAATGGAGAAAGTGCTTGGCTCATAATAATCCCAAATAATAGCGCAAATCCTGAGCCGCATAATGCAAAGGTAATAAAAAACCAACGCATGTCACTCTTTTTCCCTATAAAAAGGAAAATAATACCTATTCCAAAACATATAAACCCTACTGATAAAATATGCTTATAGCGGTATTTCATTAATATTTTTGGCATTAAAAAAGAAATGGTCATACTTATCATTGCTAATGATGTCATTAATATTGAATACTCTCCTGTTGAATAATTCATTTGTTGCATCACTACAATAGGGGAAATATTGACATAAGTAAGAATAACGGCCATTCCTAAGCAGGAAATAAGTAAACGACTTAAAAAATAGCGAGTGAAAAAAGAGTCTGTTGTTGGTTTTATTACAGATAGATTTACTTTTTTATTTTTAAATTCTTTTTTATGGTAGGTCTCTTTTATCCCCAAAAAACAAAAGATAAAAACCAATAGGGAATAAGCCCCCATAAGATAGAACATCATTGACCATTCGCAATATAATAAAATAATAAAGCCTAGAACAGGAGCTAATACCGGAATAATACAAGTAATACCATTTATCATAGAAAGTACTTTAGCACGTTGTTGTTCTGTTAATGTATCTCTTAATATCGCAAAAGTAACAACGTAACAAAAACCTGAGCCACTACCTTGAAAAAATCGTGAAATCAAGAACTGTTTTTCCGTTATCGAAAGCCCAGCACTTAATGACGCTAAGAAAAAAATCAGAGTACCAAATAAAATAACAGGCTTACGACCTAAATTGTCACTGCACCATCCAGCAATTAACATGGATGACACCATTCCCATCAAATAAATTGAAAATGCATGGTGTAATGTCACTTCAGAAGCATTTAAATCGCTAGCAATTGCTGTTAATCCAGTTAAGTATAGATCAACGCCAAGAGGATAAATCAATACTAAAAAAAAACTAAAAATAACATATTTAGTCATAAACCACCTCGTTTTAGAAAGTGGCATTCTAGTAACTAAAAAAAATAAAACCTAATGATAAAAGAGCAATCGCTTATTTCCATAATGGAAATAAGCATGCTTTTAGTTTTTATATCCTTTATTTTCTACTTATCTTTAGGGATATACACTAAAATTCGATTATATTTTTCTAAATCAAATGCTAATGAGGTGTATTCATAACGCTCGTTTTTACCAGCAAAATTTAATGTTCTTACTCCATCACAGGGAGGGTAGATCTCATGTTTTTCCCACATATGCTTAAATTCTGGTGATGAACAGTTTAATTTAGCAATTAGCTTACGAATATTTGGATCATTTTTAGCTCTTGCATGGTCACGCCGGAAACTAGCAAGTAATCTATCCGCTGTATGCTCCCAATGATTGATGCGTGTTTTGTATCTAGGATCCATAAATAACAAATAGAGATAATTACGATTTTCAGTACAGTAGTCCGAAAAATGGAAGTATAGATCTGCTTTTTGATTATAAGCTAAAACATCCCAGTGTAGATTTAAAACATAGCAAATATATTCTGGTGGAAAGTCAGCTAAAATTTTTAAAATCGTATCAGGAACTTGGTATTCCACTATGCCGGTTTCTGTCGGCTCTCTCATATGTGATAATAAGTAAAGATGCTGCCTTTCCGCGCTATTTAAGTGTAAAGCTGTCGCTAAATTATCTAGAAATTGACTTGATACTCCAATATCCCGCCCTTGTTCAAGCCATGTATACCAAGTTAATCCGACACCAGAGAGTGCAGCTACTTCCTCTCGGCGTAAACCAGGAGTGCGTCGACGCCCTGTACCAGGTAAACCAACTGACTCAGGTGAAATACTTTGTCTTTTAGTACGTAAAAAATCAGCAAGCTCGGGGCGTGTTCTTTTTCTTTCTGTCATAGGCTATTGCTTTTAGTAATAGTATAAATGGTTAAATTGTATCAGGATAAACAACTTATTATAGTCTTATTTTTTCATCATTGAGATAAGAAATGAGCAAACAACAACGTATCGCTTTATTTGTTTTATTATTAGCTGGATTCGTTACTATCTTTGATCTATTTGTCGTTAATGTCGCTATAGTTAATATTGAACAAACACTTAACGCCACACTCACCGAACTCACATTGATTATTGTCGGATACGAATTAGCATTTGGCTTGCTATTAATCACAGGTGGACGATTAGGTGATATTTATGGACGTCGAACACTCTATCGCTTTGGAATGTTTGGCTTTACGTTATCATCTGTATTATGTGCAATTTCTCCAAGTGCTGTTTTACTTGTTATTGCCCGTTGTTTTCAAGGACTAACTGCAGCCTTGTTATTCCCTCAAGTATATTCAAGTATTCGCCTTAATTTTGATAGTTCACAAGCCAAAAAAGTATTCGGCTTACTTGGTATGACGTTAGGTGCTGCCGCTATAGCAGGGCAAGCCTTAGGTGGATTATTAATATCATTAAATATATTTGGGTTAGCGTGGCGTACTATTTTTTTGATAAATCTTTTTATTGGTGTGATCGCATTATTTTTTTCGCGCTATCTTACCCAAAATGAATTATCCGATCATACCAAATTGGATATAGGAGGAGTCATTTTATCTACACTTAGTATATCATTTACGTTATTACCATTGTTGATGCTTCCTATCTGGCACTGGCAATGGTTTAGTTCATTATTTTTTCTTGTTGGAATAAGTCTATTAATACTATTTTTTTGTTATGAAAAAAAATTAAAATACCAAGGGAAGCAACCTCTATTTGATCTGATACTCTTTACTAATCATCAATATGTTATTGGGCTCATTATTGTTGTTTTTGTTTATTCAACATCATCTGCTTTTCCTATGATAATGTCGATATTATTACAAAGTGGGTTTAATCGTACGGTTTTTGATTCTGGCTTAATGTTTGTTCCTGCAAGTATCGGTTTTATACTTTCCTCTTTATTCACACCGAAGTGGATCAAAAGTATTGGCGAACATGTTATCTATTGGGGCGCAGTCTGTTATGCCTTCAGCTATATTTTGCTTATTTTAGGCGTCTATTATTTGATTACCCCTAAGAACACTACATTAATTATTCCTTTCTTATTGTTAGTTGGCTTTACACAAGGCATGATTATGACTCCTATGCTGAATTTAGTGTTAGAAAAAGTGAAGCCTGAACTTGTAGGGATTGCTTCCGGATTAACGGCAACATTACAACAAATTGGGGCTGCTATAGGGGTAACATCTGTTTCCATCATTTTGCAATTTAGCCTCACACAGGTTATATCAACGAATATAATTGAACATTATAAGATAGCGTTTAGTTTTAGTATGTTGTTTAATTTTATAATGGCTATATGTGCGGCTTTTTTCTTGAAAAAAATAACAAACCATAAGAATACGTTATAAAGTTAGTCATCTTGTTATACGTTTTAACAGAACTATTTGGTTATTTTACTGTTTGTGTAAAAGAAATGAATAGTCGTAGAACTACGAATATTAATTGTCAGTTAACTCTTTTGATTCAGAGAAAATAGTGCTTTTTTAACAAAAATAATTAACCCCCAATATCTATTGGGGGCTTTATTTTAGTACAGAAAATCTAGGGAGTTAATGGTTAGCAAACCATTGTTCAACTTCTTCATAGCTACCCGTATAGATAATTTTATCTTGTTTTTTACTTAACTGGTAACGATACATAGGATCGTAATATTCTTTTAGTAAAGGCGATAACCATGAAAAATGCACTTCCGTATTCGCACTTATTTTTTGTGCGGCTAAAGCATTATCAAGTAATTGGGTTAACTCCGCGGCTCTTTGAGCACCTAATCGACGTCGAATAGCATACAATCCATGATGCAAATAATCACTGTATTCTTGCCAACCTTTTTCTTCACCATACGCTTCAATAAAGTCATGAGTCATACGATCAAAATATTCTTCTTTGAGTCTTGCCATACGCCGCTCAAATGGATCATCCACCACAACCAAATGGGCTGTTGCCATTTGTATACGCAAACTTTCCGGTAAACCATTAGCACCAATAGCACGGCCTTCGTCTTCGAGTACCCAGCGCGAATGATAGGGGGATTTTTTTAACATATCGACAGCAAGGTAATTTTCGAAAGTCGCTTGAGCAAACTGAGCCTCAACAGTGCGACCAAATGAGGAGCCTCGATGATGAGCGAATCCTTCTAAATCAATTCCCTCTGGTAAAGAGCGTACTAAGGTTGTTTTACCATTACCTGTACAACCACCAATTAAGATAATAGGGCGTTGTACTAGCTCATTGGTCATTTCGATTGTCGCTTGTCTTAACGCTTTATATCCACCTTCAATTAAAGGATAATCGATGCCTATTTCAGCTAACCATTTTTGAACAATGTGTGAACGCATACCGCCACGAGCACAGCAAATAAATCCGGAAGGAAAACGCTCGCAAGCCTCACGCCAAGCAGCAACACGATGTGCTTTTATCTCGCCTTTAACTAATTGATGTCCCAACTCTACCGCTTTTTGAGAGCCATGTTGTTTGTAGCAAGTCCCTACAGCCGCACGCTCTTCATTATTCATTAAAGGTAGATTTATTGCGTTGGGCATCGCTCCTTGATTGAATTCAATTGGCGCACGAACATCAATAATTGGTGTTTCATTGGCAAGGAGTTGGCGTATATTTTGAGCAGAAAGCGTTGATTCCATAATAAAAACTATAATATCTAAACAGGCAGAAAGATTGTCTACTATACTCTTAAAATTACCTAATAGCACACACAGAGCATGTTTTTGTGAGTAATAAAATCAAACTCTATTTAACCAGCACTGCGGCATTATTTTGAAAAGCGTATTTAAAATAAAGAAAATTGAATTGATCATAAATAATTCAACTACAATAACCTTATGCTATTTTTAGCAAAATAATATAAGTCACTTTATTACAACTAAAAATATTATAGTATTGATAGCTATGAATGGATTTAATCATAAAATGATAGGTGTATTACCTTGAACTTAATAAAAAAACATCATCGAATTATCAGCTTAACTGTGATGACTGTATTGTTGACGGGCTGTTCACAAGGGCATTCTCCTTTTATTCCCATGCTAGGTGCTTATTTTCCCTATTGGATGTTATGTACATTTATTGGCCTATTAGGTGCTTTTTGTCTACGGGTTTTACTTATCTACTGGGGAATTGATGATAAATTGCCAGTACCTTTGTTATTTTATTTTGCGATTATGTTATCAATTTCTTTAACTATCTCCTTACTTTATTTTACTTATTAAACTATGGATAAAAAAATTAAAAAAAGCCTAGCACGCGTGATCACCATTATTGTTTTTTTGATAACGCTCATTTTATTATGGCAAAGTATTCATATATCGGCATTAAATCCTCTTAGTGAAGATGCCATCATTGATGCAAATAAAATTAATATCTCAGCCTCGGTGCCTGGACGCATTGCTGCTGTTTATGTCAAAGAAAATAGTAAAGTCAAAAAAGGCGATTTACTGTTTACACTTGATCCCACAATGTACGCACTCAGGGTAGAGCAAGCAAAAGAGCAACTACAGATTGCACAAGCGACATTAAGCAATAAGCAACGTATTATTATTGCGGAAACATCCAATTCAGAAGTGGCACAAGAGCAAATAAAACGTGCGCAGGTCAATTTATCATTAGCCACACAATCATTAAATCGATTAGAACCTTTATTAGCAAAAGGCTTTGTCACAGCACAACAAGTCGATGATGCTCGGACGTTAAAACATGATGCTGAAGTGACATTAAAACAAGCACAGAAACAGAATGTGGCATCTGAAGCACTTATTAATAATACCGATTCAGAAGAAGCATTAGTCAAGTCATTAAAAACATCGCTTGCCATGGCAGAGTGGGAGTTAAGTAATACTGAGGTAAGGGCGCCAAGTAATGGATATATCGCCGGGGTCGTTTTATCTCCCGGTGAATTTATTTTGTCAGGGCAATCTGTTTTTACCTTAATTGACTCTGATACTTGGTTTGCTTCGGCTTATTTTAAAGAGACGGATTTAAATAATATAAAAATTGGTAGCTGTGTGGTGATTTACTCCATGATTGATAATCAACACCCCATTAAAGGTAAAGTTGAAGGAATTAGTCGGGGAGTCATGTCGACCGATCTGATTAATATTCCAAGAGACTTACCTTATGTACCTAAATCATTAAATTGGGTACGGGTTGAGCAGCGTTTTCCTGTCAAAGTCATTATTACTGAACCACCAGAAGCACTCATGCGCATCGGTGCCACTGCTACTGTAAATATTGTACCTAACGATGATGACTGTTAAATCTTCGCTGATAGCAAAACAAGTCAAACAAGATTTATTACCCTTTGACTATCGGTTCGCCACTACGTGGCGCATAGCGTTACTATGTGCCTTAATGGCCGTGATCGCTATGGTTTATGAAATCCCTGAATCAGCAATCAGCTGTTATTTAATTATCTATTTGATTAAAGCGGATGCGGTACAAAATATATTACTCTCCCTTGGGGTCATTATTTTATGCTCCATTGTGGTTGGTGTGGCGTTAGTGCTGTTTAATCTCACTATTCAAAATATTATTTTACGCTTCTTTTTTATGGCTTTTTTCTCAGCCATTTTTATGTATTTAGCTTCAGCAAGTAGTCTTGGTGATATAGGTAATTTAGTTGCTTTGGTGATCGCCTTTTTAATGACGCTAATTGAAGATATCCCATTTGGTGATGCTGCAACCAGAGGATTGCTTTATGCGTTATTAATGGCCGTTTCGCCGATGCTATTGGTGATTATATTCAATTATTTTTTTGGTATTAGCCCACGGAAATTACTGCTTAATAAAATTTCAACACGCTTTATGGCAGCCCATGATTTTTTCTTAGGGAAAAAAACTAACCAGATAACGCTGAGTGAAATACTAGGAACACAAGCAGAATGCCAACGTTATTTGATGGTTATGAAAATCCTTTATCTATTAGGTAAAGAAGATATCCAATGGTTAGAAAACATGGTTGATAACTCCTATGCAATATTAGTTATGTCAATAACAATGGATGACAATACCCCAACATCGTTACGTTTTATGTTAGCGAAAAGATGTAAATATATTGCGGACTGTTTTGCCAACCACTCGTTAGATAACATTAAAGATAGTGTGCAACGTCTTCAGCCAATAAAGAGAATCGCTTTATTGGCTAAATTTAATACTATTTTGCTAACAAAACGAACCACTAAACCCATTAAAAAAGCCACACCCTTTTTTGTAAGCGATGCATTTAGTAATCCTAATCATAAATACTTTGCTATTAAAACAACTCTTGCCGCTATTTTATGTTATTTGTTTTATGATTATTTTAAATGGCAAGGTATCCATACAGCGATGATCACTTGCTATGTGGTTGCACTTACTTCAGTGGGCGAAACGGTTCATAAACTTACACTAAGAATAATAGGGTGTCTGATTGGCGCATTAATTGGCATGATCTCACTGCTTTATATTATTCCTAATATTTCTGATATTTTTCAGTTGATGGTATTGATCTTCTTCTGTCTTTTACCTGCCGCCTGGGTTGCCGCCGGTAATGAACGTATCTCTTATGCTGGCGTACAAGTAGGGTTAGCCTTTTTGCTAACGACACTACATGGCTTTAAACCGAGTTTTGATATGGATGTGGTTTCCGACCGTATTTTGGGTATTTTATTAGGCAATATTGTTATGTATGTCATTTTTACTCGAGTCTGGCCCGCGAGTATCGTCAATACAATATACAAACAGCTCGCCACGATTTTAGATGACTATACAAAGTTAAGATGCTCTGCCAATAAAAGTGAGTGTTTAGATTTAGTCGCCTCTATTAATGAGACTATTGCACAATCTAAAGATAATATTGATTTACTGCTGTTTGAGAGAAAAGATAAAGAAAGAAACAAAGTACTCACCTTGTTTTTTAAACAGTCATTAAGCAAGATTTCTTACATCAGTCGCCATAGTTATGCTGATAGGTTTATTTTTGATGATAATGGTGAGTATTCCGATACACTTCCTTTATCTCCAGATGATTTTAAGAAAAATGTCTTAACTGAAGAAATAAAGATGTTGCCCATCAATGAAAGAGAACAAGTATTTAAACAGTTAATAAGAGAAAATAAATGATGATAAAATCGGCCATTAATCATAAAAAATATATTCTATCATCGTGGTTAAGTTTATTACTTGTTGGATGTATTGATACTAGCGATTATGGGAAATACTCAGCACAACAACCGATGCCTTATAATAATACAAACTATATGGCAGCCTCTGAGCAATACCTCGCCACACCTCAGCAAGAGCAAACCACTAAAACGAGCTATGGATTGGCCGAACTTATCGATCTTGGTCAGCAAAATAATCCTGAAACACGGATTGCTTGGTTATTAGCGAAAAAATCAGCCACCGATATTGGTATGGTAGAAAGTACTTATTTGCCTATTATTACCGCAACAGCATTGGCAGGCTATCAAAGAGGAAAAGTAGATTTACCCGCCAATCCAATTGTTGATGATATTAAAACATCAAACAGTGCTTTTATTCCAGCGTTAACCTTTAGATGGCTTATTTTTGACTTCGGTAAACGAGGAGCTTTAGCCGATGCCGCTAAACATGCTTCTTTGGCAACAAACCTTAATTTTAATCTGATGCATCAAAAAATAATTCATGATGTTTCTGTTGCCTATTTTAGTTATGGTGCGGCCCTTAAAAAAGTCACTCTTACCCAAGAGGCACTGCAAAGAAGCAACGATATTTTATATGCCATAGAGCAAAAACGTGCGCGGGGATTAGCAACCGTATTAGATGTTGCTTTAGCCAAACAACAAGTTGCCCAAGTAGAATTACAACATGTGTTAGCTAAAGGTCATGAAAAAGATCAATATCAGTTATTACTGTCTGCAATAGGTGTCTCTCCCTTTGAAAAGATAAAAGTGAATTATGATAATGACGCGCGCTTACCTGATGATATTTCCCCATTGACTCACGATGTGATAAAAAAAGCGTTATCACAACGCCCTGATATTTTAGCTCACTATGAATTAGAGCAAGCGGCATTAAAAACGGCACGCTCTGTTGAATCTGACTATTTTCCTAAAGTGTATCTCGCCGGTGCTCTTGCTGGTGGTTCGGGGCATTTTGATGTTCAGGGGTTACCTGAAATTAGCCAACGAACTTCATCGTCGAATATTTTAATTGGCGTGAGTATTCCCTTATATGAAGGGGGCATGCGTCAGTCGCGAATGAGCAATGCTCAATCAGATATCCAATTAGCACAAGAAAATCTGCGCAAAAGCCAAGATACGGCAATCAAAGAGATCTCTCTCAGTGAGAATGCGTTAAGATCGGCCCTTGAAGCAAACAAAGCGGCTAAAAATCTCGTTGATACCGCACAATTAAGTTATACCGCCAGTGTCGATTTTTTTAACAATGGACTAGGTACAGTAACGGAGATTAATACCGCAGAAATTGCACTATTAAATGCGCAACTCTCACATATAGATGCTTATACAGGTTCATTAATTGCCGCAGTAGATTTAGCCTTTGCTTTAGGGGATATTGATCAGGGCTTACCTAATATACACCTTGATAAATAGAGATAATCACCTTATAAAAAGGGCTGCCTATCAAATAATAAAGCAATAGAGACGTTTGTGATCTTTGAAATCGCCAGAACAATAATACATTATGGTTTACATTTTTTAGCGCCAATAGCACTCGCTTATCTATTTTGGGGTAAAAACTGGCGGCTTGCTGCGCTTCTTATGATGAGTACGATGGCAATAGACATTGACCATTTGTTTGCAACGCCAATCTTTGATCCCAATCGTTGCAGTGTTGGTTTTCATCCATTGCATACTCTATGGGCTGCCATTGTCTATATCGTTTTATGGTTTATTCCTTCTTGGAAATGGAAAGCCATTGCCTTTGGGTGCTTATTTCATCTATTAACCGATTCTGTTGATTGTTATTTAGGTGGTTTAAAACCTGATATGGCTATAACAATAAGCTGTAATAAACTTTATTCGCCAGAAACGCCATTCGAATATTAAAAGACAAAACACCACAATCTGGTAGTAATTACAATAAGCTTGATGTAGAGTGCTCAGTCTTTTTTTAACGAAGTCTAGCTGGGAGGCGATATGTTTATTGGCTTTGACTATGGAACATCAAATTGTTCTGTGGCAATGATGAAAGAGGGGAAACCAACGCTATTACCTTTAGAAGGTGAGAATGTTTATATTCCATCTACTCTTTGTGCGCCAACCCGTGAATCTGTTTCCGAACATTTATTTCGCCACTTAAATATTAAACCTACCAACTCTATTGGCGAACAACTATTAAGAAAATCAATCGCGTTTAATCGTGATGAAGATATTGAATTAGTGCCTGAGGATATTGTTTTCGGTCAGGCGGCATTAAGTTTGTATCTAAAAGATCCCCGTGATGTTTATTACGTCAAATCGCCTAAATCTTTTCTTGGTGCCTCAGGCTTACATGAGATACAAATCAGCTTTTTTGAAGATTTAGTGTGCGCCATGATGGCCAATATAAAACAACAAGCGGAAAAAAGCACCCAAGCAACCATTACTGATGCCATGATTGGTAAACCTATTAACTTTAATGGGTTAGGGGGAGAGGCTGCCAATAAGCAAGCCGAGCGTATTTTAATTAATGCAGCTAAACGAGCCGGCTTTAAACAGGTTTTATTTGAATTTGAACCGGTAGCCGCTGGTTTAGAATATGAATCCACATTAACCAAAGACCAAACAGTCTTGGTAGTTGATATTGGTGGCGGTACAACGGACTGCTCATTGATTCAAATGGGCCCTAGCTATCGGGGTAAAACCGATCGTGCCAGTACACTATTAGCGCATAGTGGACAACGTGTGGGTGGTAATGATCTTGATATCTACCTAGCTTTTAAACAGCTAATGCCTTTATTTGGCATGACAGGGCTAACTTCATCGGGCATAAAATTGCCGTTAAAACAATTTTGGGATCCTATTGCCATCAATAATGTTGAAGCACAAAAAGATTTTTATTCTCAACAAAACTTAGAGGCATTAAATCAACTACGTCGTGATGCTCAAGAGCCAGAAAAGATAAAACGCTTAATTGAAGTCTATAATGAAACACTAGGATATGGCATTGTCCGCAAAGCGGAAGAGGCGAAAATGGCATTATCAGATTGCCATACCTATTTAGCCAGCATCGCGTTATTAAGTGAAACATTAGAAACCAATATCACACGCCAGCAAATGGTTGAAGCCATTGGATCCCCTAAAGATAAAATGATTGATTTGGTCAATGATGCCGTACAACAAGGGGGCGTGGTACCTGATGTGGTGTTTATGACAGGAGGCTCTGCGCGTTCACCGATTTTATGTCAAGCTATCGAGCAACAGTTACCTAATGTGCCTATTGTAAAAGGTAATGATTTCGGTTCAGTAACCGCAGGGTTAGCCCGTTGGGGTGAAGTTTGTTTTAAATAGGCGGTTTTAAATCGCTCTATTTTTAAATATATTAGACTCAGCATGTGGTGTTTATTTGATAATTTGTCAATTAAAGGCCATATGCTTTTCTTTTATCTATAATAGACAGACCAAACACAACATAAATAGGAGTACACGTGTACCGCTTCCAAAATGATTATAATGAAATTGCACATCCTGCGGTCATGAAGGCAATTACAGATACAGTAGGTCAACGTTATGATGGTTATGGTATGGATACCCTTTGTCATCAAGCTGAAGAATTAATCAAACAGCGAATTAAACAACCCGAAGCGCAGATCCATTTTTTTAATGGTGGCACCATCACTAATTTAACCGCTATTTCTCACTTTTTACGCCCACATCAAGCAGTAATTTCTGTCAGCACCGGGCATATTGCGACTCATGAGACGGGAGCGATTGAGGCAACAGGCCATAAAGTGATCACCACTTTTTCTGCTGATGGTAAATTGACCCCAGATTTATTGAGGCCGATCCTCGCTGAACATAACGATGAACATTGGGTGCAACCTAAACTTGTTTATATAACCAATGCCACTGAAATTGGCACGGTATATCGTAAAGCCGAATTACAAGCGTTACGCGAATTTTGTGATGCACATAATTTATGGTTATATCTTGATGGTGCACGTTTAGCGACAGGGTTGATGTCTGATAACAGCGATCTGACGATTGAAGATATCGCACACTTAACAGATGCTTTCTATATTGGCGGCACGAAAATTGGTGCTATGTCAGCAGAAGCATTAGTGATTTGTCATCCTGCATTAAATTCTGATTTTCGCTTTAGCTTAAAACAAAAGGGCGGATTACAGGCGAAAGGTTGGTTATTAGGGGCACAATTCGCGGCATTATTTAGCGACGATCTCTACTTTAAATTAGGTAAACATCTCAATGAGATGGCCTCACAATTAGCTGCATTCTTTACTGAGCATGGTTTTGATTTTTTAGCACCACCAGAATCTAACCAAGTATTTGTCATTTTACCTAATGATATTGCAGAAAAGCTAACGCAGCAGTTTGTTTTTCATCGCATATTACTTGACGATCCACAGCTAAGCTGTTTGCGCCTTTGTACTTCTTGGGCAACAACACAACAAGATATTGATGATTTTAAAGTTAAATTTCTTAAACTTATTTAATCGGTCTATCTGTTAGTTTAATCCTTCACTCACTTTATGATATTACGCGTGTAATAAGCGCGTAATATCTATCTCGATCGCGTTTTACTATCAAAAAAGGCAATTGATTGATTGTGAGTCGTTGAAATGATGTTATATTAAAGACTCCTTTCTCAATACAGGGTGTGATTGTATGAAAAAGCTGACTCTTCAAGAGATGACAGATGCCCAACAGATGCGCGTTAGAACCAGAATCGGTCAAGAGAGAAAGAAATTGGGGCGTGAATTAACTAACGCCGAAATGAATAAAGTGAAAGATGCTATTATTACCGAAATCTCCCTCGAAGTAGAAAAAGCCAGCAAAAAAGCCCTTTCCCAGAAGAAAAAACAGAAATTAGTCTCTAGTGATGAAACCTATAGCTGGTCTGCCCAAAACCATCGTCGCGGGTATCGTTAGCAATAGCTATTATATTAGCCCTAATATATCAATATATTTATTAGGGCTAATAGTTATATTTTCTTGAAAGGTATCAGAATAATATATTTGTAGGGCAGGTTATATCTTCTAGTAATAAGTCACCTTCAATTACCTTATTATATAATATCGTTATTTTAACTTATCATACCGTAGAAAATTCCATATAACAGAATAAAAGCTGAAACTTATCCATATGGATAGACAAATTCCTAAAATAATTAATTTCTCTAGCGCTAAGTATTACCATTCCTATAAAATTAAGCACTAGTTGGTAAATAAAAAAAGAAAAGGCAATTTAATATCTCCTTATTCATTATTTATTGATTAGAATTTTATATATGACTTTCGACATTTTTTTATCATTAGCCATATTTTCATTTGTTACTTCAATTACACCAGGCCCGAATAATATTATGCTTCTAGCATCAGGTATTAACTTTGGCTTAAAGCGTACAATGCCTCATGCTATCGGTGTGTCTCTCGGTTTTTTTGTGATGTTATTGGCTGTGGGGATAGGCATAGGAGCACTTATTAAATCATCGCCCATTATTTACAATATATTAAAATATCTCGGAGCACTGTATTTATTGTGGTTAGCTTGGAAAACGGCAATTAGTCATTCTGTTGAGCAAAATAGTAATAGACAAGGCTCACCGTTAACCTTGTTAGAGGCTGCATTATTTCAATGGATTAATCCTAAATCATGGATGATGGCGATTTCAGGGATAACATTATATACCTCACCACAATATCCTTATATTTCAATGTTGTTAGTTGCTATTATTTTCACATTAATTAATTTTCCTTGTGTTGCTATATGGGCCACTTTTGGTCATAGCTTACGAGAGCGATTAAAAAATCCCAAAATATTAAAACTATTTAATTTTATTATGGGTGGTTTATTAGCATTAAGTGCTATTTCTGTATTATTCCAATAAATAGAAAAGGGCAAGTATCATCTCGCCCTTTGTATAATCCTGATGTTAACGCAATATTGTTTTATATTTTCATTGTTTCAATAAGTGTGTAGAGCTTTTTAAAGGCATTATATTTATCTTGATATGCCTTATGTTTTTCTAAATTGGGAACATGACGTGTTTCAAGTTTTGGCTGAGAAAGAATAATTTGTGATAAATGAGCCGGATTTATCGCTAATTGCGCCAGTCTAGCAGCTCCCAGCGCAGGACCAACATCACCACCTTGACGATAATCCAAGGTTTTTCCTGTAATATCAGCTAGTAATTGTCGCCAATATTCACTTCTTGCCCCTCCACCAATTAACGTTATATTGTCTGCGTGTTGTCCAGCCTTATCCGCCACTTCAATTCCTTGCCTCAACGCAAAACTGACACCTTCTAACACCGCTCGACATAAATCCGCACGCTGATGTTGGTGAGTTAACCCCCAAAATACACCTTTGGCATCCGCATTATTATAAGGTGTCCGTTCACCAGAAAGATAAGGCAAAAAGAGTAGGGAACTATCAGAATGTGCATGCTGTTCTATTTCTTTAAACATTGCACCAACATCACTGATCCCCGTTAATTGGCATACCCAATCTAGACAAGAAGCCGCACTTAATATTACCGACATTAAGTGCCAAGTTTGTGGCAATGCATGGCAAAAACTATGTACCGCATTGTCACTGTTTTGGAGAAACTTTTCACTGACAACAAAATAGACACCGGATGTGCCCAAAGAAAGCATTCCTTGACCCGGTTGATATACTCCTACACCAATTGCACCCGCTGCATTATCACCACCACCCGCTATAATCGGCACTTGTTTCATTTGCCATTTTTTAGCAATTTCTGGCAGTAAGTAACCCGTTATCTGGTTACCTTCAAATAAGGTCGGCATTTGACATCGAGAAAGCCCCGTTGCCGCTAATAATTCATCACTCCAATCGCGTTTTTGCATATCCAACCACAGTGTACCCGCCGCATCCGACATATCACTGGCAAAATTACCACTCATTTTCCAACGTAGAAAATCTTTTGGTAATAGCACATGAGCAATCTGACAAAAGATCTCCGCTTCGTTTTCTGCGACCCATTGCAATTTAGGCGCTGTAAACCCAGGCATAACTAAATTGCCCGTAATTTCTTTAAATTGAGGGTATTGCTTTGCCAGTCGTAAACACTGTTTCACACTGCGGCCGTCGTTCCATAAAATAGCAGGGCGTAATATATTTTGCTGCGCATCAAGTAATACCGCGCCATGCATTTGACCACTGAGACCAATGGCTTGGATCTGTTCCATAGGTTGAGTACGACTCAGTTGTTTTATCGCTTCATCAGTTGCCTGCCACCATGCTTGTGGATCTTGCTCTGACCATTGAGGATGAGGGCGTGAGAGGGTTAAAGGTATAGAATGACTGGCAACGACATCACCTTGCTCATTCATGATGATCGCTTTAACACTTGATGTGCCTAAGTCTAGCCCTAAATACATGACGTTTTACCCCATGATCTTATGTTAATTAAATCAATAAACACAGCGCTACTCTGCTGTGTTTATCTTTTTATACCCTTAACCAAAAATATAACGATTCACTAAACTCTCTAGCATCTCTTGACGCCCGCTTTGTAAGCGGGGCGCTAAGGTATTGCTTTGTGCATATTTTGCCACTTCTTCAAGACTTAATTTGCCTTGTAGGATATTTTGGCCAAGTTCAGCACTCCATCCCGCATAACGTTGAGCAATAAATTTATCAAGTCCACCGTCTTGGATCATTCTTGCTGCAATACGTAATGCCATTGCCATGGTGTCCATTCCGGATATATGCCCATAGAAAAGATCGTATTTATCATTACTTTGACGACGTACCTTGGCATCAAAGTTTAATCCACCAGTCGTAAAACCACCGGATTTGAGAATTTCATACATAACTAATGCATTTTCTTCTACACTATTGGGGAATTGGTCTGTGTCCCAACCTAATTGTGGATCACCTCGGTTAGCATCGACTGAGCCTAAAATACCTAATGCAATAGCTGTGGCGATTTCATGATGGAAACTATGACCCGCTAAAGTTGCATGGTTAGCTTCTATGTTCACTTTAACTTCTTTTTCTAAACCAAATTGTTTTAAGAAACCATAAACTGTCGCAGTATCATAATCATATTGATGCTTAGTTGGCTCTTGTGGCTTCGGCTCGATGAGCAGTGTACCTTGGAATCCAATTTTATGTTTATGCTCAACAACCATCTGCATAAAACGACCAATTTGTTCCCGCTCTTGGCGTAAATCTGTATTTAATAATGTTTCGTAACCTTCGCGGCCTCCCCATAACACATAGTTTTCGCCTCCCAGCGTTTTTGTTGCTTTCATCGCTTCACAAACTTGAGTTGCCGCCCAAGCAAATACTTCTGGATCAGGATTTGTTGCAGCACCAGCTCCGTAACGAGGATGAGTAAAACAATTTGCAGTTCCCCATAATAATTTAACGCCCGTTTCTTGCTGTTTTTGCGCTAATACCTCAGTTATTGCTGCCATATTGGTGATATATTCATTAATGTTATTTCCTTCAGAGATAACATCAACATCATGAAAACAGTAAAAAGGTACATTGAGTTTATGGAAAAATTCAAAAGCAACATCCGCTTTACGCTTTGCTTGTTCTAGTGCTTCTCCCGGTGTCTGCCAAGGTCTATCAAACGTACCAATACCAAACATATCCGAACCATTCCAGCAGAAGTTATGCCAATAGCAGGCAGCAAATCGCAGATGATCTTCCATTCTTTTCCCTAAAATAATTTCATCTGGATTATAGTAGCGAAAAGCGAGAGGGTTATCGCTGGTGGTACCTTCATATTGAATTTGTTCAATTTTATCAAAGTAAGACATGGAACCGTCCTTATTTAGTATCAAGTTGTAATTCTGAATGTGATCCAAGCTCAGCAGTCATTTCTTCCTGCTCTTCTGGTGTTAATTTAGCAATGCCAAAACCGGTGAAACCCCATAACATGGCAAAGAAGATGCCACTCCAGCACAATACAGCCCAAGGTAAATAACTTAGGGTTGCAACACCTAATGTGCCCGCCATATAAGCGCCGGCAGCAGTCCAAGGTAAGATAGGCTCAAAAATAGTGGCGGAATCTTCAACAGTACGAGCAAGGTTTTTAGGGTGTAAACCGCGTTCAATATACGCACCACGTAACATTTCGATAGGAATAAGAATAGAGATTTGTCCATTGCAAGTAACACCAATCATGGTCAGTCCACAGGCAATAGTCGCTAAGATCATCGATCCCGTTGAATGCACCATTTTTAGCAGTGCATGAACTATCACTTCTAATGCACCGCTTAAAGATAGAGTTCCCGCAAAGGAGAGTGCGCAGAAACAGATAAGTAGGGTGCTCATCATGGAGTTCATACCACCACGATTTAATAAATTACCTAATAATTCAGGTACTTCTTTACCTTGGATCATGGAGACATTAAAGCCATCAACGGCACTTTTTACGATATCATGTAAGCCAAATCCTTGAATAAGATAAGCATTCAACATCGCAATAGCGGCAGAGGCCAGCATAACTGGAATAGTCGGTTTTTTCGTGACCGAACCATATAAAATGACTAATACAGGAATAAGCAGGATCAAGTTGAAGTGATAAATATTCTCCAATCCATTGGTAATTAAGGTGACTTTTTCAGGCACTCCTTGTCCTGCTAAATCGCCATTCATACCATAAACAGTCATGATAATCGCTGTGAGGATCAAGGAAGGTAATGTGGTATAAAGCAGGTGACAGATATGTTGATAAAGATCTATTCTGGCCGCCATTGCAGCGAGGTTAGTATCCCCTGATAGCGGTGAGAGTTTGTCACCAAAGTAAGCACCAGCAACAACAGCCCCCGCAGTTGCTGCCAGATTAGCCTCCATACCGACAGCAACGCCCATAAAAGCGACGCCAATAGTGCCCGCCGAGCCCCATGAAGTGCCAGTACAAACTGATACTAATGATGTCACTAGCAGTGCCGTAACATATAGCATTTCAGGACTGATCATCTTTAATCCATAGTAGATCATCAGTGGAATGGTTCCTCCCACCATCCATGTCCCGATTAATAAACCAACGCTAATTAAGATCAGCAAAGCTGGCATCGTTTTGGCGATTTTTTGTGAGATAGCCGTTAAGATTTCGTCGTAACGATAGCCTAATCGTTTAACTAATAATGCCGCGACGACGGTTGATAACACCATTAGTGGTTCAGGAGGTAAGTCAAAAGCGGCGTAACCTCCGCCTAATAGCACCACCATTGTAAATATAGGAAACAGTGACTCGAGAAGTGTAGGGGTTCTCGGATTATTTATCGTTTGCGTTTTCATTGTAATTTATTCCAAACTGGCGTGAGGTGAGGTACGAATAAGCCGAGTAAAAACGGTTTCTAATATTGAACGAGGTGTAGCAATATTAATGCGGAAAAAACCATCCCCAACCGCACCAAAACCGCTTCCCCAACTCATTTCTACTTCGGCTAATGAAACAAACCAATGCTTTAATTGTTGTTCGGTTAACTGCATTTTTTGATAATTGATCCATAGCATGTAGGTGCCATGGCTTTTAGTGATAACCCAATCAGGAAAATAACGTGCACATTGCTCTTTTACCCACTGCCTGTTTTCAGCAAGGTAATGTTTAAGCTCCTTGATCCATTGTTGACCTTGTAAGGTATAAGCTTGTAAGAAAGCAGGGACAGAGAAGTAACCAGGATTATGAATACCTGCGGCAATTAAGCATTGTTTAAATTTCTCACGATATTCTGGATTAGCAATCACAATATTGGCTATTTCAAGCCCCGCTAAATTGAAGGTTTTAGCCGGTGATGTGCAAATAAAAGAGTGTTGTTCTACATAGCTACTTAAAGTTGATATAGGACGATAAATGGCATTATCAAAAACAAAATCAGCATGAACGTCATCAGAAATAATAAAAACTTTATACTTTTCAGCAAGTTTGGCAATTTTTAATAAATCAGCTTGTTGCCATACTGTTCCGGTTGGATTATGGGGAGAGAGCAATATAAAACAGACAGATTGTTTAAATTTATCTTCTAAATCGTCAAAATCTATTTCATAGCACCCATTATGATAAATTAATGGGCTTTCTAGTAGCTGGCGATGATTTACACAAACTGTATTACTAATAGGATGATAAGCAGGTGACAAGGTTGTCACTTTATCGCCAATTTGAGTAAAATTTTGAATATAGAGAGAGACGGCTTGGATAATGCGAGGGCAAAACACCACAGATTCAGGTGTAACATGCCAAGTATATTGAGATTTAAACCAATTTACCGCAACATTATTCCAATCAGAACTAAGATCGGTATAGCCATAAATACCGGTTAAATTAAACTGACTGAGTTTATTAATAATAAAATCTGGTGCAGAAATATCCATATCGGCAACCGATAATGGAATAATATTGGCGTTACTGTTGCACCATTTAGCACTGTAGGTATTTTGCCTAGAAATTAATTTATTAAAGTTATTCTGATTCATGAAAATCCCCTCGGCAATGTGGTTTAACAACAAAATACTCGTTGTACTTACTCTTGGTTATTCCTATTTTTTACTTTGCTATTACGAAATCTGACTTGTGTGATAGTAATCACATAGCCACGAAGGAGAATGCTGGCAAATACAAAGCTGTGGTTTAATGGCCAACATGGAAGAGTGGGTGATCTAATATGAAAAAAGATAAATACTTTCGTATCGTGCTGTTATTCAACGCTAATAAAGTCTATGACCGACAAGTTGTTGAAGGGGTAGGTGAATACTTGCAGGCGTCACAGTGCCATTGGGATGTATTTATTGAAGAAGATTTCCGCACCCGTCTTGATAATATTAATCATTGGGTTTGTGACGGCATTATTGCAGACTTTGACGATCCCATTATTACTCAACATTTAAGCCAATCACCCTTATCTGTTATTGGTGTCGGTGGCTCTTATCATCAAGCAAAAGATTATCCTTCTGTGCCGTATATTGCTACTGATAATTACCAATTGATTCATCAAGCTTTTTTACATTTAAAGCAAAAAGGGCTTAAACATTTTGCTTTTTATGGATTACCGGCAAAAAACTACCCGCATTGGTCTAATGAGAGAGAATATGCATTCCGGCAATTAGTTACTCGCGAAAAATACCCTGGCATCATTTATAACGGTATGGATATCACACAAGAGAATTGGCAACATGCACAGAATCGTTTATCTGACTGGATACAAACGTTGCCACCACAAACTGGCATTATTGCCGTCACCGATGCCAGAGCGCGTCATTTACTGCAAGTCTGTGATAACTTAAATATTAATGTGCCTGAAGAAATCAGTATTATAGGCATTGATGATGAAGATATGACACGTTATTTATCACGTATAGCGTTATCTTCTGTAGTACAAGGTTCACGACAAATGGGATATTTAGCCGCGAAGCTTCTGCATCAAATATTAGAAGGGCATCTAACTGAACAACTACCAAGAATATTAGTTCCTCCAGTAAAAATCATTGAACGTCGTTCAACAGACTTTCATTCATTTAGTGATCCTACCGTTGTACAAGCAATGCACTATATTTATTACAATGCTTGTAAAGGAATAAAAACTGAGCAAGTGTTAGACGCTGTAAATATGTCGCGTTCTAATTTAGAACAGCGTTTTAAGAAAGAAGTAGGGAAGACTATCCATGCCGTGATTTATGAAGAGAAGCTGAAAAGGGCGAAAAACTTATTAGCCACAACAACATTATCAATACAAGAGATTTCTTTGATGTGTGGCTATCCGTCGTTACAATATTTTTACTCTATTTTTAAAAAAGAGTTTGGCATGACACCAAAGGATTTTAGAGATGAGAATTGATAAAAATAACAATTATTTTTTATAGCGACTATCATTTCTACTCTACATTCAGTACGGAGTAACATTTCAATAGGTATCGAAACGTTTATTATTTTCTTTGTTATCCTGCTTGTTCTTAACAAGGAGAATAAAATGATCGCTGTTATCTTTGAAGTTCAAATAGCCACAAGTAAGCAGGGGCAATATTTATCTTTAGCATCTCAACTAAGACCATTACTAAACAACATTGATGGATTTATATCTATCGAGCGCTTTCAAAGCCTAGCGACGGAAGGAAAGCTATTATCGCTTTCTTGGTGGAAAAATGAAGATGCTATACTGCAATGGAAAAATAATATTTTGCACAGCAAAGCACAGCAGGAAGGTAAAAAGAGCATTTTTGATTTTTATAAAATAAGTATAGTTAAACTAGAACGTTGTTATGAGTTTACAAGTACTCACACGTAATTGCACCGTACTGGACAATAGAGTCGTTATAAGATGAATAATTACAAAACTGAATATGAGCATACTTTGGAGTCAGCAATAGCCGCGGTTGGAGCCGCTATTGCGGATATTTCCAGAGTAAAAATACTCTGTGCTTTGATGGATGGAAGGGCGTGGACAGCCACCGAGTTGAGCATTGCTGCGGATATCTCCGCATCTACCACAAGTAGCCATTTATCAAAATTACTCAGTAGCGGCCTTATTTCTGTGATCTCTCGTGGTAAATATCGCTATTTTCGATTAGCTAGTGATGATATAGCAAAAGTTATTGAAAATTTGATGAGCTTCTCAACAGTTCATGTATCACAAGCAAAAATTACCACCCCAGAACATTTAAGAAAAGCACGTACATGCTATAACCATTTAGCCGGTGAAATTGCCGTTAAAATTTATCAGGTACTTTGCCAAGAAGAATGGATAACAAAAGATGGAACAGAAATAACTGAATTCGGAGATAAACGTTTTAAATTGATGGGACTTAATTTCCAAGCAAAACATTCGCGCAATATTTGTAGTCCTTGTTTAGATTGGAGTGAAAGGCGTTTTCATCTAGGTGGACAAATTGGCAGTGCATTACTTAATCATGCACAGACACAAGGTTGGATAAAACGCCACCAAGGATATAGAGAAGTGACGATTAATGAAAAGGGCAATAAAGCTTTTGCCCAATATTTTAATATAACAATAACAGATTAGAGCTAGGAATGAAGTTATTGGTTATTACACTCCATTTAACATAATATACATTATGCGAACCAAGGTGGGTAAATACGGATAGGCTTCAAATCTTACGGTTTTTTACCAACAAACTCCCTCGTTCAGTTTTATTTTCCGAAGCTTTAATATTCAAAATAGCTCGCACAAGATACGCTATGTTAAAGACGAACTTTGAGCCTTTCGGCGTTCTTTATTTTGCCGAAACGCTCAAGAACCCTTTTGCAACATAACGTTATACCTTATGCGAACCTAGGAGTGAAATGAGGAAATCCAGTGTTCTGGCTGGTTAATCATGCTGGTTATCGTTACTATCTAAAGTTGATTCTGATGTAACATTCACTTCTCGTAATACTACTTTTAAATTATGGGAATCTATATGAGTTCTCCCTTTTTTAAGCATAAAAAAACAAGTTAAAACAGATACTAACGGCAATGAAATCAAAAATATAGCATTTAAAACAGCAACATCTTGTTCTATCAACTTACAGCCTGAATAAATACAAAGAAAGAGCCATATAATGCCTACATAAAGAGCTACCCATTGATTTATTTTTGATACTGAAACTTCTGATGGTCCTGTAATATATTTTTCTATAAACCTAGTTTCATTTTTGCGACCAATTTTTGTTTTATATAATGGCCCAGTTATTTTATTCTCAAGTAGATCTAGGTGATTTTCCCAATTTTCTTGCCAATATTTACTTCCTTTGCCAGATAAAAACCACGCAAAAGTAAAAACAAAACCAGTACATGATATAACTAAAGAAACCAAATACTTATCATTTAACTTATCCATGTCTATGGATAAAACAGAAAAATAGCCTGCAAAAGCAACTACAATTAATGCCCAAAAATACGTAGCCCTTTTCCAATAAAGTTCTATTTCAAATTTTCTTATATCAGATGCTTGTTTAAATGCTGCTTCGAGAGTTTTTGAATCTCTATTATGAACATCAAATAACTTATTATAATCTTTAGCATTTACTGTTTTTAGATGGCTATCCCGTTGAACCATTATTAACTCCCAATCATTATGTAATCCTTAGAGGTTGTGAGTATATTTTGTCTACGACCATTAAGCTATTAAATTGCTGTTCACTTAGTTAAAAGAAGGCTTGATAGGAGGCGTAAGCGCAGTTTCTTGCTTCTCGATAAGTCCCCCCGTTTTATCGCCAAATCAACAAAAATTTATCCCTGAAACTATTGCGTGTTGGCTTCCATGCCTAACGGCATAAAAACTAGGGTTGAGTTAACAATCGGTTTTGTATCGGCTGAACCTTTGATTCTTTGATGGTCACTATATACCCAATATGGATAATATAAAATCCTTTAATCAAACTTTTCTATTTGGTCTATGTGCTAATGGCAAAGTTATAGCAGATAAATATTCAGGAGCTGTCGATGTTTCATTTATCGTTGAGTAATTATTCTGATTGAGCAGAAATCAGATATTAAAACCAATTTTAACTAAGTTTTTTATTAATATTTCTCTAAAGGTATAAATAGTAATTTTACACCTATTTATACTATTTACTTACGCCATTTGTTACACCACTTGTAAATTATACAACTTCCCCATTTAATTCTAATATATTTACATTCCAATTTTGACTACCTAATTCACACACCATACCACCGTCATATATAAATTCTTTCTTCTCATTATTCTCAATAAAACGGGTGAGATTTTTCATCGGAATATATCCAGAGGAGAGATAATAAGCATGAGAAACAGCAAATAAAATAGAAAAATTAACAAAATATTCTTTCAGTATAGCATGAGCCCTTTTTATTAATGATGCAGCAACGCCCTTTCCTCGGTATTTGTGAGCCACCACTACACAACTCAATATACCAATGGTTTCAGGAAATGAATCTAGGTAAACATCTCGTAAATAAACAGCTACATGTCCGATAACCTGATTATCATCAATTGCCAGTACCAACTTGTAAGGTATATCAACCTGATAAAAATTACCCTTCATATCCTCAAAAGCTGAATTCTGTAAGGCTATTGCTTGCTCCAGAATTTGTTCACTAACATCTGACCAACTATAACATTCAATTCTCATTTGATTTCTCGCTCTTATAAAACCCTTTATTTATTAATGGCATAATGTTAAATAATATTAATTATTTATTCTATTGGTGGCCTATTGTTTTTCATTTATACTCCCCACCATTATAAACATATTTTTATAAAACACCTGTACAAATAGAGGACCAATGGAATATTTAAATACAAAAATTATTATCGGTAGTTCAATCATCGCTTTAGCAACACTGTATTTTGCTATTTATTTAATACTATATCTTATTAAATGCGTTAGGACTCAAACGCCTTTTACTTTAAGAAAAATATGGAAACAATGGTTATTGAGTAGTGTTATTGGTCTAATTGGTGCTTATATTGTACAACTTGGTGATAATCAAAGAAGAAGCGAATTTACCAAAGAAGAGGTTAGCTTTATGAATGAAAATAAAGCATATAGCCAATTTACCTCGGCAGACAAAGATCTCGCGTCAAAAATAACCCATAAATGTACTTACAATTCAGATGCTGTATTTGAACAATGTTTACCAAAAATACTGACTTGGGAAGCGAAAATTTATCAATCATATAATGCACATCGTAAAATTTCTGATAGTGAAGCGATAAAATATACAGAAGAAGAATTACGCGATAAGCATAATTACTGGATCAACAAAAAACGCTAACTACCCGTCTGATCCGTTAGATTTAATAGGCTTAGAGTCTGTAAGTTATTTTAAGCCTATTCTTAATATCTCTCATTTTGTAATACAATGCTCATTATATTAACTAACTTAATCAGATAGTTAGTTATTATTACTTTTTTAATGCTTTTTAATACGCATTTTAGGAGTATTGCACCCTATTCTTCCCGAATATTCTGATGCCAGTACGATTATGATAGCAGTAACTTTATAATGTTCTTTATACTGGAGCTTATAAAAATGAATATCACGTTTAAGAAAATTGGAACAATGTGTGTCGCTTCTGTTCTGCTTTTTTCACTTGCGGGTTGTTCAAGCATGACAAAACGCGATCGTAATACAGCAATTGGTGCCGGTGCTGGTGCCATAGGTGGTGCAATTTTAACAGATGGTAGTCCATTAGGAACTATTGGCGGCGGTGTATTAGGTGGTGTTATTGGCCATCAAGTTGGCAAAAAATAACTATTACCGTTATTTACTATGCTAAACTGAGCTTATAAGTTTTTATAAGCTCAGATTCGAGCAATGACCTATATAGTAGTCATAGTTGCGGGTAAATGATGGTAAGAACGGCTCTATTGAAAATTAAAAATTTGATTATTTGGCTTTATCATCAGTTTAGCGATTTGCTCCATATCGCGGTGACTTTTGTACTCTGTTATTTTTGCTTTCTTTTATCTCCCACACTTACCATTGCCGTTATAGGCGTCGTGATTATTATTGTAACCATGTTTTTATTAAGCCTATTTGTTTTACCTTAGCTTTTTTATGACACTTCTGTATTAAACCTTCTCTACTGTGACACGAAATAAAAACCCCCTTTCAACCCACTTTGATCAGTAGTGAAAAACGTATAACTCAGTGATGATTAAAGTTAAAAATCTTTTACATTGGCAAAGAACCTTATCTTTCCCCTGATTTATCTCAAAGCTGCATTTTTCAACTTGACTCTTGTTAACGTTCGCTTTTTACTTTCAAAGATTAAAACAATGAGGATAAGTAAATGATTATATTTATCACCGGTGCTTCTGCAGGTTTTGGAGAAGCTATTGCTCGTCACTTTATTAACCATGGACACAAAGTTATTGGTACTGCGAGACGTCTTGATAAACTACAAGCTCTTCATCAAGAACTGGGCGATCTATTCTATCCTTTACAATTAGATGTCACCGATAAAAAAGCAGTCAGTGAAATTTATCACCAATTACCAGAACAATGGCGCTCAATTGATGTATTAGTCAATAATGCAGGACTCGCTTTAGGATTAAGTACCGCTGATAAAGCCAATCTTGATGATTGGGATACTATGATCGAAACTAATAATAAAGGTTTAGTGCATGTCACTCGTGCATTACTACCCTCAATGGTTGAACGCAATGTCGGGCATATTATTAATATCAGCTCAACAGCGGCTTCTTGGCCTTATATGGGGGGAAATGTGTATGGTGCAACCAAAGCCTTTGTTAAGCAATTTAGCCTAGGCTTACGTGCCGATCTTCAAGGTAAAAAAATACGTGTTACTGATATTGAACCCGGTCTTGTGGGTGGAACTGAGTTCTCATTAGTACGCTTTAAAGGTGATACCGATAAAGTAGAACAAACTTATGCAGGAGCAGATGCGCTTACCCCTGAAGATGTTGCACAGGCGGTTTTTTGGACGGCAACATTGCCTGCACATGTTAATATTAATACGCTTGAGATGATGCCTGTCAGTCAATCTTTTGCCGGATTAAGTGTGCACCGACAAAATTAAACGCACTGAAAACTCATTTTTTGTTAAGGGATCATATATACTTGTTGATATAAAATAGTCATTGTTCAGTGCTACATAATTTTAGAGGATAGCCATTATGATAAATACGTTAACTAAGAAACAAGCAACAAGGACTCTGCTATTTTCACTATTTCTTGGTTTATCCGTGTCTTCTTTTTCTTCTGTTGCAGCTTCAACAAATGTAACCATTAATGGCAATGGCTATGATAATGTTTTAGATAAAGAGCAAGCTCGACAAATGAAAGAAGATTGGGATCAAAAACGCGATCTCCGTAATAAAATCAACCAACGCGAAAAAACTGAGTTTAATAAAATAGATAAAGCTATTGATGAGCGTGATGCTTGTTTAAAAAGCGCCAATATCTATGCTTACTGGGAGCCAGAAACACGTCGCTGTTTAGACAGTAATACTGGTCGCCCAATTAACCCTTAATATAAATAAAACAATGATGTTTTAGAAATCAAGCAAGGAGAGAAATGTTATGAAAAAATATCTATTTGCAGTACTGGCTACATTGTTCGCATTTGCACCTTTAGCCGCAAATGCTGGATGTGATGAAGTCGTTCAAGATATTCAACAAAAAATTGAAAATAATGGTGTTCCTGCAGCTAACTTTACCCTAACAGTGGTTGAAAATGATCAAGTTGCACAGACCGAAGGTAAAGTTGTAGGTACTTGTGAAAATGATTCCAAAAAAATCATTTATACTCGCCATTAATCATTGATTTAATAGAATTAATAGCTAAAAGGGTACTTTGTGTACCCTTTTCTTTTTAACTAAAATAGTTTGCCTGATTAGGCTATTAATATTTAGTATTCATTGTTAAATAAAAAACACCCAATGAGTTAACCCATTAGGCGTTGATAAGTAATAAGTAAAACTAAATATTAATAGGAAATAAGTTATTGAATAGAAATAACTTATTGTTATTCTCTTTGATTGACCTTAACTAAGCGGGTTGAGCGATTTCTAACTGGCTTAAGTCAAGATAACAAGAGAGATCACGTTCTTCAGGGCGTAATAAATACGGGATTTCACCAATCAATGGGGCTGGAATATGCTGAGATAACCTTTCTACAATTTTTGCATAGTGCGGTAACCCAGGATTAATTCTATTAGCCACCCAACCAACTAATTCTAAACCATCATTAATAATAGATTGCGCGGTTAGAATTGAGTGATTGACACAACCAGGTTGGATCCCAACCACTAGAACAACAGGAATTTTTTCTTTAGCCACCCAATCTGAATAAAAAGTATTATCATCAAGTAAATAGCGCCAACCACCATTTCCCTCAATAACAACGCATTCAGCTTTTTGGCCCAAATTATTTAATTCACTTGAAATTTGATGGAAGTCTATTGCATTTTCACTTACATAACAATTTTCTAGCAAAATAGGGTTAATTTCGTCGTAGCGAGCGTCAATAGGTGAGGAATTATGAATAATCTGAGCATCACGATTACGATTACCCTCAACCGTTTCATGTAATTCGGTTGCGATAGGCTTAAAGCCCACTGCTGTTGTCCCGCCACGATTTATTGACTGAAGAAGTGCTCGGGTGACAACAGTTTTACCTATGTTGGTATCTGTCCCCGTAACAAACAAGCGTGTTAACATATAATTTACTTCCGTTATGACAGATAAATCAGGTTTACGAAAAATGACAGAGATTAGAGTTTAGGGTAACACTGTTTATGGTGGCTTGAGTTAGCTCAATTTTTTAGTTAATTGAGTAAAAATAGGGTAATGTAAGTGATCAATTGGCCTATTTCTCTATACAGAATACTTTAATTATACTTTATTGTATGATTATTAGCCTTGCATTAACTCAAGTAATAATGAGCCATTATATAAGGCTTCTTTTACTAGTGATGCCGCTGGCAATGTGCCTTTATTGCGCAATTCTGTTTCTTCAATAACCAAATTATGGGCATATCTAGGTAATACATGGTGTTGGATACTACTAAGGATCAGGGGGAAAAGTGCAGATTTTGCTCTACATAGAGGTGAACCTATTAATATTTTTTGAGGATTAAAAATATTGACCATCACGGCTAAAATAAAACCAAGTCGTTGCGCCACTAAATTAATTATGTCTAATGCTTGTTTATCACCAATTAATACAGCATCACATAGCGTTTCTACCGTAATCGGATATTGATTAAGTATTGAGGTGGGATTTTCTTGCGCCAAGTGCTGTGCTTTTTTAATTAACTGAGGGATCGATATTTCCGTTTCTAAACACCCTTTTGCACCACAATAACATTGTGTCTGTGAATCAATAACTTTTGTATGCCCTATTTCGACGGCACTATGGCTGTTTGAATGTAATGTCTTTCCATTAGTCACAACCCCTGCACCGACAATATCATCAATAACAATTTGCAGAATATCGGTGTTATTTTTGGCTGCACCATAGAGTGATTCAGCCATTGTCCAAGCCGTTACACTGTGTTGTAAGAAAACAGCAACACCTGTTTTTTCCTGAATTTTATCAGCCAGCGGGATATCTTGGATAGCATAGTAAGGAGAGCTATAAATAACGCCACTAATCGGATCAACAATTGCATTCATGGTAATACTAATTGCAGTAAGGCGCTCTACTCTTGATTGATAACGTTGAAAGAATGTATCTATTGCAGCAAGAAAATGATGCAAAAAAGCATCACTATTTTGTTTAGGAAAGTCGAAGGTATCTTCAACTACTAATTGGTTATCTAGCTCTCTTAAACTAAAAAGTAGGCTACCATTATTTACTCGAATACATAAAAATTGCCACCCTTTGCTCTCTAACTTTAAACCAACAGCCGGCCGTCCTCGAAATCCCAAACCAGGAAATTCTGTTTCATGAATAAGGTGTGCTTCGACTAATTCTCGCGTAATTTTAGTAATACTGGCAGGCGCAAGTGTTGCTTTTTTAGATAATGAGATACGAGAAATAGGACCATGTTCATCAATTAATCGAAAAACAGTGCCAAGATTAAATTGTTTTACATGATCAATATGGCTAGGCGGGATCCCCATTTCATCTTATCCTTAATAAAAAAGCCGTAATTAATTCGAAGCTCTAAATAATTATTTTTCGATTATGTCGTCAGTTTGTGATAATTGTACAATAATTACATAAAAATCGTGATGGAAAGCACATATAAATCAAGATTTTTGATCTTCTAAGATATTTTTTAGCAATAATTGAGTCAACCTATTGGCCGCAGCGGGGATCGTTCGTTTGTTATGAGAAACTAACCATACTTCAGAGAAAGCATTCGAATTAGCAAAATGCAGATAATGCACACCATCAACTTTCATGCGAGTAAATGATTTTGTCACAATAGAAATACCTAATCCGGCAGCAACAAGCCCCAAGATGGTCATCGCCTCTCCGGCTTCCTGTGCTATCGTTGGTGTAATTCCCGCAAGGCTAAGCAATTGAATAATTTCATCATAAAGCGCCGTTCCTACATCTCGCTCAAAAAATACAAAAGGATATTGCCCAATATCTTGAATATTTACGCCTGTTTCTTTGTATTCAAGTAAAGGATGCCCTTCATAAACTGCCAAAATAAAAGGTTCACGAAATAGGAGCTGGTGGTGCAAATTATCAGGTAACACCGTATTACGCATAATTCCCAAATCGATGTGGCCAGTTAATAATGGTGATATCTGCTGTTTGGTATTCATTTGATGCATATGAATACCGACTTCAGGATAATTTTCCCTAAATTGACGCAAACTTAACGTAACCAAATGCATAAAAGGTGTTGTTGAGGTAAAACCAATTGAAATTTCACCTAATTCTCCTTTTTCCATTCTTGATGCTCGTGTCGCTACCGCCTTAACTTGTGCCATAATTTGATAGGATCCTTTTAAAAACATTTGTCCTGCCGGGGTTAACGAAACAGAACGATTGGTTCTTTCGAGTAAACGAGCCCCTATCTCACTTTCTAAGGCTTGTATTTGCTGACTTAAAGGAGGTTGGGAAATATTTAATCTCTCAGCTGCCTTACCAAAATGTAATTCTTCAGCAACAGCAATAAAATAACGTAAATGGCGAAGTTCTATATTCATAATTTGTATTATTCGTTGATGTAAATGCCTAATGATACTTTAAAAGTCTTATTGCTAATGATTAATATATTAGACAAAAAAATCAAATGTTTCTAACATTGATATAAATCAAATTTAAGTATTGGATAGCCACTTTTTATGGACACTCATGAAATAAGCAGCAAAAACATGGCCCTAAAAGAAGATGTTTCTATCAACACCACTTCTAAACCAAACAGTCCGAAACACTATATCCAGCGTGATGACGCGCTTTATATAAAAGTGACAGTGTCATTTTTTATGGTTGGTTTAGCCACTTTTGCATTACTCTACTTTGTGCAACCTATCTTACCTATCCTATCAAAAGAATTTTCAGTCACCCCAGCAACCAGTAGTCTTGCTTTATCGCTTTCTACAGGTCTTATGGCTTGTGGTCTATTGATTACAGGGCCTCTTTCTGATGCGTTTGGTCGAAAAAATGTGATGGTTATTGCGCTATTTTGTGCGGCTTTTTTCACACTATTAAGTGCCATGATGAATAGCTGGACGGGGATTTTAATTACACGAGCACTCGTAGGACTATCACTTAGTGGTGTTGCAGCCGTTGCGATGACCTACCTTAGCGAAGAGATCCATCCTGCTTATCTAGCCTTATCGATGGGGCTTTATATTAGCGGTAACTCTATTGGTGGTATGAGTGGCCGTGTTATTACTGGTGTTTTGAGTGATTATTACTCTTGGCGTGTGTCTGTGATTATTTTAGGTATTTTTGCCCTTGTTGCTGCTATCATTTTTTGGCGAATATTGCCAACATCACAACATTTTAGGCCAGCGACCTTAAAACCACGTAATCTTCTTATCACAACTAAATTGCATTTTAGAGATAAAGGACTCCCTCTTCTTTTTATTGAAGGTGGCTTGTTAATGGGAGGATTTGTAACCTTATTTAATTATATTGGTTATCGCCTATTAGATGCGCCTTATTCATTAACTCAAACAACCGTTGGTTTAATCTCAATTGTTTATTTGAGTGGAACTTATAGCGCATCGAAAGCAGGCTTATTAACCAATAAATATGGATTAGGTAAAGTGTTTATTGCCGGTGTTTCTATGATGCTAGCGGGTATATTAATTACACTATTTGACTCTCTAGCAATTATTTTTATAGGTATGCTTATTTTAACTACGGGTTTTTTTGCTGCCCATGCGGTAGCAAGTAGTTGGGTTGGACGTCGAGCTAAACGAGGACGTGCGCAGGCCTCTTCTCTTTATCTATTTACCTATTATGCAGGCTCGAGTATTGCGGGAACACTAGGTGGGATCTTCTGGGTCAATTTTGGTTGGCTTGGTGTTGGTTTGTTTATTGCTTTTTTAATGTTAACAGCACTATTAATCGCACTGCGCCTTAATCGAATAGCACAATAAAAAGTCATAATTTTCTGTCTGTTAATTTATAAAAACCTATTGATAATAAAGAAAATTGTGACTTTACTTTGCTTTTTTTAATATGGATTCTCTATTTTGAAAAGGACAACAACCATGACTTTAATAAAATTACCAATAATACTAGCAACACTATTATTTACATCTATATCTGTTGCCACAGTAGACAACTGTCCACCGACTAAGCCAGATTGTGTAGACGAATATACAGCTTTTCATTACCCTCCTGAAGAAGATTAAAAATAAAACCAAGCTAGCTTAAAAAAACCGCATATAACGATATTTAAGAAAAATATCATCTACAAAGTGCCCTTTTATCGCTATACTGTATAAATAAACAGTATAGCGTGATTTTTTAATTTTCACCCTACTAGACGATATACATTCCACTGAAGTTTATGTATTGTTTTTAATAACGGCTAATTGTATGTTGTAACTAAATAAGGTTATAGAGATGAGCAAATATGATGCAATACAGCGATTTAATCTCTGTTTTCAACAACTTGAAACAGAAATCAATGCTCTTACCGATTTTCTTCGTCAGTTAAAGCAACTTCCTTCTGCGGTTTTTGAATTACCTGAGGTAAGTAAAGAAGATGAACATGATGAGATAACAAATGTTACAGTGTCACCTAGTTATGATCTCGATGCTTTAGAACTCTCTTTAAAATTAATGACCAATCTCTTTATCTATGATAATGCCCCACATGTCAGTAGCAAGCGTGCGATACGTTTACCGGGGGTACTCTGTTTTAGTGTCAGCAATCCTGTATTTAAGAATGTAAAAACACAAGTAGAGAGCATTAATTCATTAAAAAAACAGCTTTCAGATATTGTGACGAAAGAGTCTGGTATTTCGAAAGAAGAACGTTTTGATTTTGTCCATAATCAGCTAAAAGGCTTAATTACACTTAATGCTTATCGTACCCTCACCCTACTTTCTGATCCTGATACAGTACGTTTTGGCTGGGCCAATAAAAACATTATAAAAAACTTAACTCGTAATGATGTGTTAGCTCAGCTAGAAAAAAGTCGAGAGGCCAATCGCGCCGTACCTCCTTATACTAGTGAACAATGGGCTGAACGTATCGATAAAGAGATAATGACCCTTTCACAACTCCCGGAAAATGCCAAATTAAAAATTAAGCGTCCAGTGAAAGTCCAACCTATTGCCAGAGTTTGGTATTCGGAGCAACAAAAACAGGTACAATATGCTTGTCCCCTACCATTATTAGCTTTCTACATTGATAAAGAGTCAGACTTTAAGCCCATAATAGGTGAATTAGCTGATTATGATGTGAATAATATTCAAATTCGCCATCGTCCTAAAGCCAAAAAGTTACAATTACTTATTCCACGCTTACATTTATATCTTGAAAAATAAGCAATAGAAAAAAATCCCGCTATCTGGGATAGCGGGATCCAATATTGTACTAGATAAAATAAGCGTATAATTGCTTATTTTTTCATACTACCAACCATATCTTCTGGACGTACCCAGCTATCAAATTCTTCTGCTGTCAGGTAGTTCAGTTTCAGTGCAGATTCTTTCAGCGTTAAGCCCTCTTTATGAGCTTTCTTCGCGATCTCTGCAGCTTTGTCATAACCGATATGGGTATTTAATGCCGTAACCAGCATTAAAGACTCATGCAATAATTTATTAATACGCTCACGGTTTGGTTCAATACCAATAGCACAATGCTCGTTAAAGCTACGCATACCATCAGCCAATAAACGCACTGATTGTAGGAAGTTATCAATAATCATTGGGCGATATACGTTCAGTTCAAAGTTACCTGAAGCACCACCGATATTGATAGCAACATCATTACCCATAACTTGAGCGCACAGCATGGTCAACGCTTCACACTGAGTTGGGTTCACTTTACCTGGCATAATGGAGCTACCTGGCTCATTTTCTGGAATAGAAATTTCGCCAATACCGCAACGAGGGCCAGATGCTAACCAACGTACATCATTAGCTATTTTCATTAATGAGGCAGCTAAACCTTTTAACGCACCATGAGAATGAACCAGTGCATCACAGGTTGCTAATGCTTCAAATTTGTTAGGAGCCGTGACAAATGGCTGACCTGATAATTCAGCGATACGTTTAGCAACGCGAACTGCGTACTCAGGATGTGTGTTTAATCCTGTACCAACCGCCGTTCCTCCCAACGCAAGCTCACACACATGAGGAACTGAATCTTCGATATGTTTGATATTATGCTCAAGCATCGCCGCCCAACCGGAGATTTCTTGACCTAATGTAAGTGGTGTCGCATCTTGCAGGTGAGTACGACCAATCTTGACGATATCATGGAAAGCTTCTGCTTTCTCTTTAAATACTTTCAGTAATGATTTTAATTCCGGCAGTAAATCCTGACGTAATGCGATAACAGCAGCGACATGCATGGCCGTTGGGAACACATCATTTGAACTTTGACTTTTGTTAACATCATCATTCGGATGAATTTTGCGTTCCATGCCACGGATACCACCGAGTATCTCACTACCACGGTTAGCTAACACTTCATTCATATTCATATTTGATTGAGTGCCAGAACCGGTCTGCCAGATTGCTAACGGGAATTCAGTTGGGTGTTTACCTGCCAGCACTTCATCAGCAGCAGCAATAATTGCATCTGCACGTTCTTTAGGTAATAACCCGAGATCCATATTGACACCGGCGGCGGCTTTTTTGGTTAAAGCAAGCGCGTGGATCAGTGCAACAGGCATTTTTTCTACTGAAATACGGAAGTGTTCTAGAGAACGCTGCGTTTGAGCTCCCCATAACTGGTCAGCTGGTACTTCGATTTGTCCCATTGAGTCTTTTTCAATGCGAGTGGCTGCCATTTCAATCTCCTTAAGTACACAGAATAATTGATTAGTTCCGAATTACTTTCTAGTAAATAACTCGGATACAGCTATCATGCCATAAATAGAATAATAAATATGAGAGCTAAAGCGAGCTTATGAAATTTATAACAGAATGAAATTGGTTGATTTTTCTGATTAAATGAGGTTGGCTCACGATAATATTGGTGTTTTTGCTCTCTATTTATAACCATATTAATTACAAGCTTTTATTCTGTATCATAAATACAAATATGGCTTAAATAAATATACTTTTAATCCAAAAAAGACCAAAAAACGACATTTTTATCTTTAATTGCCTTATTTAAGTTATCTATAATTATTTCTCTTTAAACTCATTGTGTTAGCTTATAACTAAGTAAGTTCTGATTGCGTTCTTATTTCACTAAATCTATATTTACAGAGAATATAGATAGCAATTAATATACGCTAATTATCTATATTCATATTCAGAGTATTGATAACCAAAACCAATTTGTTGGATTGTTTAAGGGTAGCAAAACAATCTTAAGAACGTATGCTACGAAGCATACACAGAGGATGGACTAGAATTATGAAGAAATCGCTTGTCGCTGTTGGTGTTATTGTTGCACTAGGTGTTGTTTGGACCGGTGCGTCATGGTACATGGGCAGTAAAATTGAAAGCCGCTTACAGGAAGAAACCAAACGCACTAACGTTCAATTAGCGCAACTCGCTAAAGAAAGCCAATTAGGTGCGGATATTAAACTTGAAATTCGTGACTATAAGAAAGGCGTCTTTACTTCTACTGCTGATCTTGCGGTTGTGATTTCAGAGCATGCCAAATCAGATGAAGATAAAAAAGTAGAAGAAGTGCTCTTTAAGACGGATATTGACCATGGGCCATTCCCTCTTTCTGATATTGCTCAATTTAATCTAGCTCCTAAGTTAGCAGCAATGAATAATACTTTAGTGAATAATGAGACCACTAAAGATCTATTTAAGTTGACCAAAGAGCCATCATTTATTGATATGCACTCTTCTTTATCGTTTGATGGCAGTGTATCAGGTAAAGTTAACATAAATCCTATTAATTACAGCAAAGAAGGTAGCCAGTTAACAACATCTGCGTTTCAGATTGATTTTTCTTCCGATAAAAATGCAACAAACATCTCAACAGCCGTAAAAGGTGATGAAGTCATTGTTAAGAAAGGTAATGATGAAACCTTTACGCTGAAAAATATTGCAGGCTCTGTCGAAGGAACTAAAGTTAAAGACGATCAATATCTATTTGATACACAAACACTGAACTTTGGCGATATTACCTTTACGAGCCAAGATAAGTCATCTGATTTCACTTTAAAAGATACTTCTCTTGCTACTAAGAGCCAAATTAAAGATAAATTATTCTTTATCACTCAAGATTATAGTTTTAAATCTCTTAATGTTGGTGGTTTTGATTTTGGTGCGGGTAAATTTGCTTACTCAATTGATAAAGCAGACCCAGATGCGATGTTGCTATTAACAAAAGTTTATAACAGCACCTTCTTACCTTGGAATCAAAATAAATACGATAATTCAGCGATGATTGAGCAAGCTGTACGTGATGTTTTGGAAAAAGGTTTAGTATTCCGTATCGATGAAGCATCGCTTACCAATAGCAGTGGCGCAAGCAAGCTAAACTTTAAGTTAGATTTAAATGCGTTCAATGCTGATGCACTGAAAAAAGAAAACAAGGCGCCTTCAGTTCTGTTTAATGAATTGTTTAATAATATCGATTTTAATATCGATCTTTCTGTACCAATGCTAACGGAGTTCCGTAGTACCACACAATACCTTGATGTTATGCGTTATTCTGAAAAAGGCTTAACAGACGAAGATAAAGCTGAAATTCAGAAAACAACCGCTAACGACATGGCACAGTTAAAAACTGAATTACAGCAAAATATCAATCAAATTTCTCAAGACGAGAAAGATGCTCTGCCATTGATGCTGTTATCACAAGACGGTAATAAACTGTCTTTAAACCTGAACTATGCTGCTGATAAATTTACTATGAACGGTAAAACTTACAGCTTTGATGAGTTTATGGAAGTAACACAAGCCCCTCAAATGTTAGGTTTAGCGGCGATGTTATTCGGTGCGGGTGCTTCTTCTTATGATTATGATGACTCTGATTATCCTGAATATTCAGAAGAGCCAGATCAAAATGATGCAATAGAAGAGCCACAAATTGAGATCCCAGCAGCACCTGCTGAAAACAATTAATTTTAGTCACTGATAACATACAGTCACTAATCAATAAAGCCCCCTATCACCATTCTTATGATAAGGGGCTTTTTATTGTTATTAACAATCACAATTAGGCTTAAACACTTCGCGTGTGCCCCAATCATCTTTACAACATGAATCAATCGCTTTATGCATTATTTCTGCAAGGGTATTAACTGTTGATATAATAGTAGAGAGCTCTTCACAAACATGACGACACGTTGAATTATCTTTATTCAGATCAGGAAGTTTAGGTAATGTTAAACTGTCACATAGAATTTCTTGCAGAACTAAAGAAAAATTAGCGATACCTGTTGTGTATATATAAGAGCGTCCTCCCGTCATCTGCGCTAAGCGCACATACTCTTTCGTGATGTTATCTCTATCAGCAATAGTAGGAAAGCGATCCACATTAGAGGGATCATCATTAGGCGTTCCCTGATAAGTATATACTTTTACTTTTTCGCTTCTAGCAACCACTATTGCCTCATTGTTTTTAAGCACAGCGGCTTGTGTTAATACACCTCCGCCACCTTCCATACCTTCATCACCTAAGACAAAAATTGCACGACGAGCGCCATCTCGCCAATCGAAATATTTACACACATCAATGACGGCTCGGCATAAATCTTCTTTATTTCCAGCATGATCTCGTCCATCAGCCTCTTTAAATGGCGCTCTTGCTTGTAGTTTGTGAGCAGATACACCTTGTGTCATTAAATAGTCAGTCACTGAGCGATCGAACTTAGTATTATCCCACGTACCTTCTATTCCTAAAAAAGTGACTCTTAAACTTGATGGGCAACGTCCTAATGCCTTTTGAACAGCATCATCTATTTGTTGACTTAAATCAGAAGATTCATCAGCCATTGAGCCACTTGTATCTATTACCACAACTAAATCTAAAGCAACATTGCCATCTCCTGTCTCCATTTGTGAACTTAAAGTAGGGTTAGCAGATGGTGGCGGAATTATTGGTTTAGCTATTTGTTTATTACTATCATTATTTATTAAACTATTATTTGATTTTCCATTCATATTCTCGCTCCAATATATGCAATATTAAAAATAAAGTGATTAGCCTTTTTCTAGCAAGAATATATTATGATTTTATTTTGTTTGTTCACTTCCTTATTAAATATAATAGATTTGTTATTTTTTAATATCCCAATATTATTAACAATAATTAATAAAACAATCACTTTATTTATAATTAGATAATCAGCCCTTCCGCTAATAGACATTCTATTCTTACTAACACCTATCAGTATATCTGATAGCTTATATCAAAAACTATGATATATTTGTTTTTAAAGGAAAAATTACATTTTCAGCCAAGTTGATAAGAAGCATCAACTATACTGAAAAATAAACATAATAAATGTACAGTATTAATTTAAAAATAATTTTTATCATCGAAAAATACAAAAAAAACGCCTCTTTATGTATTAAAAATAAACAACTTCAGTTTAATTTATAGTGAATCAATTGAAAATCATTCATAATAATAGGCAATTTATTACTTTATTCCCCTTAAAAGAAAGTCACCATAACAAGTGGATTTTCATTATTATTATTAAAAAGGAAAATAACACGTGATTGACACACAGTTGCCTTTAACCGATTTGCACCGCCATTTAGATGGAAACATCCGTCCGGAAACAATTTTAGATTTAGCGCAACAACATAATATTGCCCTACCTGCCTATGAGCTAGAAACATTGCGCCCACATGTGCAGATAACTAAAAATGAGCCTAGCTTAGTGAGCTTCTTACAAAAGCTAGATTGGGGCGTTGCCGTACTCGCCGATTTAGACGCTTGTCGCCGTGTTGCTTATGAGAACGTCGTCGATGTTGCTAATGCGGGTATTGATTACGCAGAATTACGCTTTTCACCTTACTATATGGCCATGAAGCATCAATTACCGATTGAAGGTGTTGTTGAAGCAATTATTGATGGTGTACAAAGTGCCTTACACACTTATGATGTTGAGATCCGTTTAATCGGCATCTTAAGCCGTACTTTTGGTGAAAATGCCTGCCAGCAAGAATTAAATGGTCTATTAAAACATCAAGATAAAATCACCGCACTTGATTTAGCTGGCGATGAATTAGGTTTCCCTGGGCATTTATTCCAACCTCACTTTAATCGTGCTCGTGATACTGGCTGGAAGATCACCGTTCATGCAGGTGAAGCGGCTGGTGCTGAAAGTATTTGGCACGCGATTAAAGAATTAGGGGCAAGTCGTATTGGCCACGGTGTTAAAGCCATTGAAGATCCCCGTTTGATGGATTATCTCGCAGAGCACCAAATTGGTATTGAATCTTGCTTAACCTCAAATATTCAAACCAGTACTATTGCCTCTTTAGCACAACATCCTCTTAAGAAGTTCTTAGAGCACGGTATTATCGCCTCACTCAATACTGACGATCCGGCCGTGGAAGGTATTGAGTTAAAACATGAGTATACTGTTGCTGCTCCTGCGGCGGGTTTAACCGCAGCACAAATTCGCCAAGCACAAATTAATGGTCTTACTATGGCTTTTATTAGCCAAGCTGAACGTGATGCATTAATTAAAAAAGTGAGTTTAGGTTAATATTAACGAAAAAATACCGCCTTATTGCTAAGGCGGTATTTTTATCTTTTGCTCTATTTTTACAGTGACTACTGATGGTGTTTTTTAGCTTGATTAGCATAACGCTGAGCTAATATGGCACAAACCATTAATTGAATTTGATGAAATAGCATCAGCGGTAATAGCATGATCCCCACCGTTGCTGCGGGAAATAGTACATTTGCCATGGGAACCCCATTCGCCAAGCTCTTTTTCGAGCCACAAAATACAATCGTGATTTCATCAGCTTTATTAAAGCCAAGCCATCTTGCACTATAAATATTAATAACAAGTACAATAGCCAGTAATACACAACTGACAATGGTGATAGTTAATAATGACCAACCGTCAATTTTATGCCAAATACCTTCAACGACGGCTTCACTAAATGCAACATAAACCACCAGCAAAATAGAAGAGCGATCGGTTCTATTCACTAACATCTTATGATTATCAACCCAACGGCCAATTAATGGACGAGATAAATGACCGATAATAAAAGGCACCATTAGTTGTAATAAAATAGATTGTATCGCCCCCGCAGTATCAAAATGCTCAGCAGAGCCTTGTGTTTCCATTAAAAAACCCACCAGCACAGGGGATAAAAATACCCCTAAAATGCTTGATGCTGATGCACTACAGATTGCCGCTGCTACATTACCACCAGCAACAGAAGTAAAGGCAATAGCGGATTGTACTGTCGCAGGTAAAGCACAAAGATATAAAAATCCCATATAAACGGTAGGTGACATCCAGTCAGGCACCATAAACTGTAGTCCCAACCCTAGTAATGGGAATAAAACAAAAGTACTGGCAAAAACCACTAAATGTAAGCGCCAATGACCAAGTCCTGACAATATCGCTTCTCTAGAAAGCTTTGCCCCATGCAAAAAAAACAATAAGGCAATCGCAGCCGTAGTGAGATGTTGAAAGATGACTTTTATCTCACCTTGCGCAGGTAATAATGTTGCGAGTATGACCACCAAGATCATAATCATTAAAAAAGAGTCAATTTTTAGCTTTTGCCACCAAGACATGGTTTTCGTCACTCCCTAATGTTTACAGCTTAATTGTGGTTTTTGATTGATTTGAAAGGCTACCGGCTTCAATTAAACGCATAACATTAATGGCTTGTGACACAGTAACAGGACTCTCTTCACCAAATGCAATCGCACGATAAATTTGCTGATAATAAGCGGGATAATTACCTGATAGAGTCGGTAACTTTGTTGTTACTAATTCACCACTCTCTGTCGATAATGTTAATTCACCCTCTTGAGGATCAGCCCCCCAGTTATACATTTCAGTCGGAAGATAACCCACTTTTAATGCATCTTCTTGGGTATCTAAACCATATTTTACATAACTGCCTTTGGTCCCATGAATAGCAAAAATAGGCGTAGGTGAGGCAACCAACATAGAGGCATGTAAAATAACTTTCAGATGACCATAGTCTAATAGTGTATGAAAGTAGTCAGCATTTTTAGCATTAGGGCGCAACTGAGCAATATCAGCAGTGATTGCATAAGGTTGACCAAAAAGACATACCGCTTGGTCTAGTAAATGAGGGGCCAGATCGTACCAAAGTCCTCCACCAAGTCCGGCATCTTCACGCCAACGTTGGCGCACAGCGGGTCTAAAACGATCGAAATGCGCTTCATAGGCACTGACTTCACCTAATGTTTTATCGGCGAGTAATTTTTGAACGGTAAGAAAACCGGCATCCCAACGACGATTATGAAAAACTGAGAGTAATCTCTTAGCTTCTTTCGCTTGTTGTGCCAATTTTTCTGCTTCATCGAGTGTCAAAGTAAAAGGTTTATCGACAACAACATGTTTACCGTTTTTTAAGGCTTGTGAGGCGTAGGTATAGTGAGTGTTATTAGGTGTTGGAATAACAATTAAATCGATGTCTGGATCATCAATCAGTCGTTGTGGGTTGGCATACACCGTAATATTAGGAAAATCAGCGATAACTTTACTTTCATCAGAGCTTGAAATGGCTGATAGTGTTAACCCCTCAGTGGTACAGATCAGGGGAGCATGAAAGGTTTTACTTGCATAACCATAGCCTATAATCCCCACGTTTAAATTTTTTGTCATAACCCTATCCCGCTTTTATCTTTTTATTCTATAAATGAAAAATGACTTTCACTTCTACAGCTAAATAAATAATAACAAAGTTTGTGATAATATCTCGTTTAGAACTTAGTATAATAGTAGGATCTTTGATTAATGAAATTAAAACCTCAGACAAACGTTTTGCCCGAGCATTCCCCTAAAGCCCCTATTACGGGTTGGTTACTTGCCCCTTTGGCTTATTTGCTGTTGTCGATAGTGGGCTTAGGTTTAATGTCTGTTTTATATTTAATACGATATTTTTCAGATTTTTCGATTATCCACCAGCTACCTTTTCATGTGGTATCAAGCTGGTATCTTTCCGTGTTAACAACATGGGCGATGTTTGCATTTACCGCTTATTTGTTAAGACAGTTCTTTTACCGCGCTAAAAATTTTCCTCGTTTATTTATTATTTGGTTATTAATTAACTTATTGTTGGCGATAAAAAGTTTCGGTTTTGCCCCTGTTGATGATCAAACCGCGGTTAAGTCACTATTATGGGCCGTTATGGCAACTGTCTGCTTTGTGCCTTATATCAAATATGCTAAGCGTGTCCGTGAAACTTTCACACAAGATCGATAACTTCATACATTTCAGCTTGATATTATACTCGCCCGTTTAGCCTCTTTATTTTATGAGGCTTTTTCTCCATTTTTTAACAATTTTGGCATAGCAATGACTGATTACTTGCTTTTATTCGTTGGTACCGTCTTGGTGAATAACTTTGTACTCGTCAAATTCCTCGGTTTATGCCCATTTATGGGTGTATCAAAAAAATTAGAAACCGCGATAGGAATGGGGTTTGCGACAACGTTTGTCATGACGATTGCCTCTATTAGCTCTTGGCTAATGGATACCTTTATTTTAGTTCCCTTAGACTTACTCTATTTACGTACACTCAGCTTTATTTTAGTGATTGCTGTTGTGGTGCAATTTACAGAAATGGTCGTAAGAAAGACGAGTCCAACGTTATATCGTCTATTGGGGATTTTCTTACCTTTAATTACCACCAACTGTGCCGTATTAGGGGTCGCGTTACTGAATATCAATCAATCACATACCTTTATGCAATCAGCAGTATATGGTTTTGGTGCTGCGGTAGGATTCTCCTTAGTTATGGTGTTATTTGCAGCCATTAGAGAAAGACTGGCTGTTGCCAATATTCCTGCTCCTTTCAAAGGCTCTTCTATTGGCTTAATTACTGCGGGTTTAATGTCTCTTGCCTTTATGGGTTTTAGTGGTTTGGTGAAACTGTAATGAATTCTTTATGGATAGCAATTGGTGTACTGGGTGTACTAGGGCTTCTATTCGGCCTGATTTTAGGTTATTCCGCTCGTCGCTTTAAAGTAGAAGAAGATCCTATTGTGGAAAAAATTGATGCCATATTACCACAGAGTCAGTGTGGTCAGTGTGGTCATCCTGGTTGTCGCCCTTATGCAGAAGCGGTAGCTAATAATGGAGAAATGATTAACCGTTGTGCACCGGGCGGTGAACAGGTTATGTTAAAAATTGCCGAACTGATGGGGGTTGATCCACAACCACTTGACGGTGATGAAGAAGCATTAAATCCGGTGAGAAAAGTGGCTTTAATCGATGAAGACAACTGCATCGGGTGCACAAAATGTATTCAAGCATGCCCAGTGGATGCCATCGTCGGCGCTACTCGTGCAATGCACACCATAATAGAAGATCTCTGCACAGGGTGTGATTTATGTGTTCCACCTTGTCCAACAGACTGTATTACTTTAGTTCCTGTGAAAATGACGACCTCTAATTGGAAATGGGATTTAAATACTATCCCTGTAAGAAATATTCCTGCAGAGCCAGAAGAAACACCCGAAGATGAACCGTCATTAAAGACGGAGGATAACGCTCATGTTTAATCTCTTTTCGTTATTTAAAAAAGATAAAATTTGGGATTTTAAAGGCGGCATTCATCCTCCCGAAATGAAATTACAATCAAGTCGCACGCCTATGCGTATTGCCCAGTTACCGGATGAGGTTACCATCCCTATTCATCAACACTTAGGTACTCCTGGGCAACTTTGCGTTAAAGTCGGTGATCATGTTTTAAAAGGCCAAGCCTTAACTCGTGGCGTAGGAAGAACATTACCTGTTCATGCTTCTATATCAGGTACGGTTACGGCAATAGAGCCATTTCCAAGCACTCACCCTTCTGGTCTGCCTGAAATTGCAGTGAAAATTGTCTCTGATGGTAAAGACGAATGGCGAGAAAAATCACCGCTAGTTGACTATCAATCACAAAGTAAAGAAGTATTGCTTACCCGTATTCATGAAGCAGGCATTGCTGGATTAGGGGGAGCGGGTTTTCCAACAGCCACAAAATTAAAAGGTGGTGGTGATTTAGTTAAAACGCTCATCATAAATGCCGCTGAATGTGAGCCTTATATCACAGCTGATGACAGACTTATGCAAGAGCACGCAGATGAAGTTATTGCGGGTTGTCAGATATTAATGCATATACTGTCACCGGATGAAGTGCTGATTGGTATTGAGGATAACAAACCTGAAGCTATTGCCGCCTTAAAACAAGCATTAGCAGCACTCACAAATGAAAAACGTATTTTTATTCGGGTGATCCCTACCAAATATCCATCTGGAGGCGCTAAACAGTTAACCAAGATATTAACGGGCAAAGAAGTTCCTTCTGGCGGTCGCTCCTCTGATATTGGCGTATTAATGCAAAATGTGGGAACGGTAGTGGCAATTAAACGTGCCATTATCGATGATGAACCTTTAATTGAACGTGTCGTTACCGTAACTGGACAAGGGGCTAAAACCCCAGGCAACTTTTGGGCGCGTTTAGGTACTCCTATTTATGCACTTATAAAACAAGCGGGCTTTGTTGCTGGCTCTGAGCAGATGGTCATTATGGGGGGGCCTTTAATGGGCTTCACCTTACCTGACTTAAATGCCCCCGTTATAAAAATTACTAACTGCTTATTAATTCCCTCTCCAGAAGAGATGGATACAGATAATATTGAAGAAGCCTGTATCCGTTGTGGTCAATGTGTTGACGCCTGCCCTAGTGGTTTACTACCACAACAACTTTACTGGTTTAGTAAAGGGAAAGAGCATGAGAAAGCGCAACAACATAATTTATTTGACTGCATTGAGTGCGGGGCTTGTGCTTTTGTCTGCCCTAGTAATATTCCATTAGTGCAATATTACCGCCAAGAAAAAGCAGAAATACGAGAAATTGATGCGGAAGCTAAGCGAGCGGCTGAAGCTAAGGCTCGCTTTGAAGCGAAAAAAATCCGTATGGAACGAGAAAAGCTTGAACGTGAGGCAAGACATCAACGTGCTGCAGTTAAGCTTGATGATCACCAACAAAATGAAGTGCAATCTGCACTTTCTCGTGTAAAAGAAAAACATAGCATTGGCAAAATTATTGCTGTTAAAGCAGGAGAACAACCTGACAACGCAGCGGCTATTGCTGCACGCAAAAAACGTAAAGAAGAAGCCCGAGCAAAACAAGCTGCTAAATTGGCACAACAGGTACCACAAAATACCCATACCACCGCCGATGCAGAAAGTGATCCGCGCAAAGTCGCTGTAGCGGCAGCATTAGCTCGTGTAAAAGCTAAGAAAGCTCAACAAGCGCAAGCAACTACAAAAGTAGACACTCCTGCTGAAACTCAGGCTGAGGTGGAAACCGATCCACGCAAAGCCGCTGTGGCGGCAGCATTGGCTCGGGTAAAAGCTAAGAAAGCTCAACAAGCGCAGGCAACTACAAAAGTAGACACACCTACTGAAACTCCTGCTGATGCTGAGCTGGAAATCGATCCGCGTAAAGCTGCTGTCGCTGCTGCTATTGCTCGCGTAAAAGCTAAAAAAGCCCAACAAGCACAAGCAACTGCAAAAGTAGACACTCCTGCTGAAACTCCGGCTGAGATGGAAACCGATCCGCGCAAAGCTGCTGTGGCCGCTGCTATTGCTCGGGTAAAAGCTAAAAAAGCCCAACAAGCGCAAGCAACTGCAGAAATAGACACTCCTGCTGAGGCTCAGGCTGAAGTGGAAACCGATCCGCGCAAAGCCGCTGTGGCTGCTGCTATTGCTCGGGTAAAAGCTAAAAAAGCCCAACAAGCGCAAGCAACTGCAAAAGTAGACACACCGGCTGAAACTCCAGCTGAGGTGGAAACCGATCCACGTAAAGCTGCTGTGGCTGCTGCTATTGCTCGGGTAAAAGCTAAAAAAGCCCAACAAGCGCAAGCAACTGCAAAAGTAGACACACCGGCTGAAACTCCAGCTGAGGTGGAAACCGATCCACGTAAAGCTGCTGTGGCTGCTGCTATTGCTCGGGTAAAAGCTAAAAAAGAAGCACAGCAACGCCATGCTAAAGAAGAAGTGACATTGGATTAATACAAATGAAATTTAGACCAATACAAAATAACAATAGCAAATTAAAAATCGCCAGCTCTCCATTTACTCATAATCAACAATCCACCAGTCAAGTGATGTTGTGGGTAATATTGGCCGCTATTCCAGGTATTCTATGCCAACTCTACTTCTTTGGTTTAGGGACGCTATATCAAATCATCTTGGCAATCATTGTCGCGCTATTGGCGGAGACTATTTGTGTCAAACTCAGAAAAGAAGATCCACTTCTATACCTAAAAGATAATTCCGCTTTACTAACAGGTATCTTACTAGCAATTAGTATTCCTCCTTTAGCGCCTTGGTGGATAATTGTTTTAGGGACATTTTTTGCGGTTGTTATTGCCAAACATATCTATGGCGGATTAGGTCAAAACCCATTTAATCCCGCGATGGTCGGTTATGTGGTGCTATTGATCTCCTTTCCTGTACAAATGACATCATGGATGCCCCCCATTGAATTACAAGCAGTGTCTTATAACTTTATAGATAGCTTAAGTATTTTCTTTACCGGACATACACCATCAGGACTCACCCTTGAAGATTTAAGACGCTCTGTAGATGGCATTACCCAAGCCACACCACTTGATAGTTTTAAAACCGGATTATTAACCCACTCTATTGATGAAGTATTAGCAACGCCAATCTTACAAGGTGGATTTGCGGGAATGGGTTGGCAATGGGTAAATGTTGCCTATCTGGTTGGGGGCGTTATCTTGTTATATAAACGAATTATTAGCTGGCAAATTCCTGTTGCCATGTTAACGCTGCTTGGTGTTTGTTCGCTGATCAGTTGGGGGATCGATCCTACTCGTTACTCTCAGCCACTATTACAGCTTTTCTCAGGTGCGACGATGTTAGGGGCTTTCTTTATTGCCACCGATCCTGTTAGCGCCTCCACCACACCAAAAGGGCGATTAATCTATGGTGCAATCATTGGCCTATTAGTGTGGATTATTCGTGTCTATGGTGGTTATCCTGATGCCGTGGCCTTCTCAGTCCTATTAGCTAATATTGCTGTACCGCTTATTGATAGTTATACCCGTCCTCGGGTTTATGGACATTAATGGAGATAATGATGATCGAGATACTAAAACGTCATGGGTTAACATTAGCTATCTTTGCGGCCTGTACCACAGGGTTAACGGCTGTCGTCTATCACTTGACGGCGAATACTATCGCAGAGCAAGCGGCTTTAGAAAAACAGAAATTATTAGACCAAGTGATCCCAACCTCTCTCTACAATAACCATCTCGCGCAAGATTGTTATATTTTGACAGATAAAGCATTAGGTAATGAAAAACCACATAAACTTTATGTTGCTCGTTTTAATGGTAAACCTGTCGCCGCCGCATTAGAATCAACGGCACCTGACGGTTATTCAGGGGCGATTGAATTATTAGTTGGTGCTGATTTTAGTGGCAAAGTACTCGGTGTTCGCGTGACAACACATAATGAAACACCAGGGCTAGGTGATAAAATAGAAACGCGTATTTCAGATTGGATTTACTCATTAAGTAACAAGTTTATTACCAGTGATCATGACTCACATTGGGCGGTAAAAAAAGATGGTGGTGATTTTGACCAATTCACTGGAGCAACTATCACACCAAGAGCCGTCGTTAATGCATCAAAACGCACTGCATGGTTAATACAATCTTTACCTGAAAAATTAGATACCCTTTCAGCTTGTGAGGCGAATTAAAATGAGTATGATCAAAGAACTGTTTTCACAAGGATTATGGAAGAATAACTCTGCTTTAGTTCAATTATTAGGGCTATGCCCATTACTGGCAGTGTCTTCTACCGCGACCAATGCTTTAGGCTTAGGTCTAGCCACAACATTAGTATTAGTTTGTACCAATGTGGCAGTGTCTAGTTTACGTCGTTGGGTTCCCTCTGAAATTCGTATTCCAATTTATGTTATGATTATCGCATCCGTTGTTAGTGCGGTACAATTGCTTATCAATGCCTATGCTTATGGTTTATACCAATCGTTAGGAATATTTATTCCTCTTATTGTCACTAACTGTATTGTGATTGGTCGTGCAGAGGCGTTTGCAGCTAAAAATGAAGTTTTCCCTTCAGCAATTGATGGCTTTGCTATGGGATTAGGTGCAACAGCGGCACTCTTTGTTTTAGGGGCAATGCGTGAAATATTAGGTAATGGCACTTTATTTGATGGTGCTGATTTATTATTAGGTGAATGGGCGCAAGTATTAAGGGTTGAGATAGTACATTTAGACTCACCTTTCTTACTGGCTATTTTACCACCTGGTGCCTTTATTGGTTTAGGTTTTATGCTGGCCATAAAATACCTGATTGATGAAAAACAGAAAAAACGCGTTCCATCCACGACCAAAACCTATGAAAAAGAACAAGGTTGTGGCAGTCATATTGTTAAAAACTAATTTGTGAGCATAATGAATCAAGCTAAACGTATAGAAATTTTAACTAGGTTGCGGGATAACAATCCGCATCCTACTACTGAGTTAAGATTTAACTCCCCGTTTGAATTATTGATCTCCGTGTTACTCTCTGCACAAGCCACCGATGTTAGTGTTAATAAGGCAACAGCAAAACTTTACCCTGTTGCCAATACACCTCAAGCAATGCTGGAATTAGGTGTTGAGGGGATCAAGTCCTATATTAAGACCATTGGCCTATTTAATACAAAAGCTGAGAATGTGATTAAAACCTGCCAAATATTGGTAGATAAACATCATGGCCAAGTTCCTGAAAATAGAGAAGCTTTAGAGGCATTACCCGGTGTCGGTCGTAAAACAGCGAATGTCGTACTTAACACCGCTTTTGGTTGGCCGACCATTGCTGTTGATACACATATCTTTCGCGTGTGTAATCGCACTAAATTTGCACCGGGAAAAAATGTTAATGAAGTGGAACAAAAACTGCTAAAAGTGGTACCGGCAGAATTTAAAGTCGATTGCCACCATTGGCTTATCCTGCATGGTCGTTATACCTGTATTGCCAGAAAACCACGGTGTGGCTCTTGTATTATTGAAGATCTCTGTGAGTATACCGAAAAAACAGATCCACAATAACATTGTGCAAATTTCTCTGTTTTTCTGATGCATATTACTTGCGTCATTACACACAATCGAATAAAACTATTGCCCACTTTTATTATTAAAATTGCCGACTTTCCGGAAAAATATGTTTCAAGACAATCCGCTGCTTGCTCAGCTAAAACAGCAACTCCATGCCCAAACACCGCGCGTGGAAGGCCTTGTAAAAGGGACAGATAAAGGCTTTGGCTTCCTTGAAGTTGATGGTCAGAAAAGCTATTTTATCCCTCCTCCTCAAATGAAAAAAGTGATGCACGGTGATCGCATTATTGCTGCCGTACATACTAATAATGATAAAGAGTCCGCTGAGCCTGAAGAGCTGGTAGAACCCTTTTTGACTCGCTTTGTCGGCCGTGTTCAGAAAAAAGAAGGTGATAATCGTCTATGGATTATTCCTGATCACCCTCTACTCAAAGATGCCATTCCTTGTCGTCCTATAAAAAGCTTAACGCATCCATTTGCCGATCAAGATTGGGCAGTGGCGGAAATGCGCCGACACCCTCTTAAAGGTGATAAACATTTTCAAGCTGAATTAACTGATTTTATTACCGATAAAGATGACCATTTTGCACCTTGGTGGGTGACATTAATGCGTCATCAATTAGAGCGAAATGCACCTGAAGTAGACAGTGAAACATTAACCTTACATGATGATCTACCGCGTGAAGATTTAACTGCGCTCTCCTTTGTGACCATCGATAGTGCTTCAACCGAAGATATGGACGATGCGTTATATATTCGTAAAGAAGAAAATGGTCAACTTTCACTGTATATCGCTATTGCCGATCCAACGGCTTATATTCAGCCTAATAGCAAATTAGATACCATTGCAGCACAACGAGCGCTAACAAACTATCTACCGGGCTTTAATATCCCGATGTTACCTCGTGAGCTATCAGATAATCTCTGCTCATTGCGCCCTAATGAAAAACGCCCTGCGTTAGTCTGCCAAGTGGGTATTATGGAGGATGGTGCATTAACCGATGAGATCCACTTCTACTCAGCATGGGTAGAATCAAAAGCAAAACTGGTTTATGACAATATTTCTGATTGGCTAGAAGGTGAAGAAACACAGTGGGCACCTGAAAATGAGATTGTTCATGAACAAGTCATGCTATTAAAAGAGATGAGCGAGAAACGTCATATATGGCGTGAACAACATGCTCTCGTCTTTAAAGAGCGTCCTGACTATCGCTTTATTCTTGATGACAGTGGCAACGTATTAGATATCGTGGCGGAAAAACGTCGTACTGCCAACCGTATCGTGGAAGAAGCGATGATCACCGCCAATATTTGTGCGGCAAAGGTACTTAGTCGTAATCTCGGTTTTGGTATTTATAACGTTCATACTGGTTTTGATCCGCTCTATATTGATCAAGTCTCACAAACCTTAAAAGAGCACGGTATTGAAACTAACGCAGATGAGTTATTAACCCTTGAAGGTTTCTGTCGCTTACGTCGTGAACTGGATAATCAGCCAAACCAATTCCTTGATAGCCGTATTCGTCGTTTCCAAAACTTCGCTGAAATAAAAACAGAGCCAGGCCCTCACTTTGGTTTAGGCCTTGAAGCTTATGCGACATGGACATCACCGATCCGTAAATACAGTGATATTTTAAATCACCGCTTATTAAAAGCGATTATCAGCAAAAGTGCGGCAGAAAAACCGCAAGATGAAGATTGTGTTCGTATTGCCGAACGTCGTCGTGCTAACCGTATGGCCGAGCGCGATGTCGGTGATTGGTTATATGCGCGCTTCTTAAAACCTTTTGCTGGCACTGAGAGTACCTTTAATGCCGAAATTATTGATATTACTCGTGGTGGTATTCGGGTACGTTTAGTTGAAAATGGGGCTATTGCCTTTATTCCTGCACCATTTTTACATGCGGTACGTGACGAAATTCAATGTAGTCAAGAAACTGGCTCTGTCATTATTAAAGGTGAAACAGCCTATAAGCTCAATGACATTATTGCGGTACGTATTGAAGATGTGAAACTAGAAACGCGTAATATTGTTGCTCGTCCGATTTAACAGCTATTTAGCGTAATAGATATTATCAAGCTGATAACCTACTCAGGTTATCAGCTTTTTTATTCCATTTTGCGACTCTACAGATATATAAAGTGACACTGTCACCAATAAAACTAGTTTGCTAATAATAAAAATGCGCCGACCTTCAACAAGATAAGCGCACTATATGTAGAATACTAGGCTTCAATCAATGATTGAGGTTGTGATAAAAAAACGACCTCAGCCTCCGGCCAATTTCACTTTCATCCCTTTCGCTTCTAATAAAGATTTAATTAAATCCCGTTTATCACCTTGGATTTCAATTAATCCCTCTTTAACACTGCCACCACAACCACATTTCTTTTTTAATTCAGCCGCTAATTTAGTCAGAGCTGCATCATCCAAATCAATACCGGAGATAACACAAACACCCTTACCTTTACGGCCACTGGTTTGACGTTGGATACGCACAATACCATCACCGGCGGGGCGTGTAGGTTTCTGCTCTTCTTCTTTAATCCGACCAATATCAGTGGAATAAACCAGCCGAGAATTATTATCCATGTTGCACAACACCTTGTATAGAACGATTAATTTGCTGTAAAGTTTCCAGAGGATTTTCACTGCGTGTAATAGGTCTGCCGATCACCATATAATCCACCCCAGCCACTATCGCTTGCTCTGGCGTCATAACTCGACGCTGATCACCCACTTCGCTCCCCGCGGGTCGAATTCCGGGAGTGACCAATAAAAAGTCATCACCACACACTTGTTTAAAACGAGTGGCTTCATGGGCCGAACATACCACACCATCAAGACCACAGGCTTTAGCCAGTAATGCTAAGCGTTCGGCTTGTTCTGCTGGAGTTAGGTTAATGCCCAATTCAGTGAGATCGGATTGATCCATACTGGTCAACACAGTGACAGCGGTTAATAGCGGTGCCTCTTTGCCAAATGATCTTAAGCTCTCCTTTGCCGCACGCATCATACGACTACCACCACTCGCATGCACATTTACCATCCATACCCCTAAATCGGCAGCCGCGGCAACTGCTCTCGCCACTGTATTGGGTATATCATGAAATTTTAAATCTAAGAAAATATCAAACCCTTGCTGTTGCAATTGCGTTACAAATTGCGGTCCAAAGCGAGTAAACATCTCTTTACCAATTTTAAGGCGACAAGATGAAGGGTCGATACGTTGTGCAAAATCGAGTGCACTTTTTTGGTCTTCATAGTCTAGTGCCACAATAACGGGCGCGCAGGTAGAGCTGGGCGATTTTTTATCACAATCAAATGACATTTTAAGGCCTTTATTTATCAAGAGACTATTAAAAGTGACATCGTCACTGACCATCTAAGCCACGTATCGGCTTAACGGTATCCCAAGAGCGACAGGATGGACAATGCCAATATAATGCATGGGAGGTAAAACCACATTTATGGCAACGGTAATCAGGTTTTGTGCGGATCTGCTCACCGACCATATAACGTAATAAGATCAGACTCTCTTTTGCGCGTCCTTCTTCTGCTTCAGCTAAATGATAGCGCATTAAACGATAGAAAAGTCGCATGGTAGGATGACGTTCTAGTTGGCGATTAATATATAACTGTGCGGCTTCAATGCCCTCTTTCTCTTCAATAATATCGGCAAGATAAAGCTCTGCAATGGCACCACAATTACTCTCGACACATTGACGTAAATAGGATCCCCAACGTGCGGGATCACCTTGAGATTGGAAGCATTCAAAAAGCATTGGCAAAGTTTCACTGACCATCTCTTTATCTTGCTCAATTACTTTCATTAATACATCAATGGCTTTATTTTTTTCATCGCGCGCGATATAGATACGACCATACATAATGGAAACACGGGCACAAAGTGGATCCATTTGCCCGGCTTTTTGTAGAAAACTTAGCGCATTATCAAGATTATCACTGCTCATTTCTTGCAATGCGAGTTCACAATAGAAATGAGCAATTTGCTCTTTAAGTTCATGTTGACCAAGTTTTACCAATTTCTCTGCGGTTTCTATCGCCTTACCCCAGTCACTGGTAAGTTGATAAATGGCTAGGAGGGATTGTAATGCACTTTGACGAAAATCCTGCTCATCAATCAGCTGTAAAAACATATGCTCAGCGCGATCATAAACCCCTGCTGCGACATAATCACGGCCAAGTTGCTGAATAGCGAGAAGACGTTGTTCAAAAGAGAGTGCCGCGCTCTCCATTAACGATTGGTGAATACGAATCGCACGTTCAACTTCACCACGAGAGCGAAATAGATTACCTAAAGTAAGATGTGCTTCAAAGGCTGAGCTATCCTCTTTAAGCATTTCAAGGAACAGATCAACCGCTTTGTCTTGTTGATCAGAAAGTAAAAAGTTAACCCCTGCCACATATTCACGTGACAGGCGATCGGCATTTTGCTGTTTATCCTGTTGCGCACCACGACGCCCCATATACCAGCCATAAGCCGCAGCGACCGGTAATAACAGAAACAGCAACTCAAGCATCTATTCTCGTCCTTATTTTACAGTAGAAACGGCTGTAGAACGATTTTCTTGGCTTTCTTGTTTGGTTTGTTCACTTTCAAGGCGCTTAATTTTACGCTTTGCTCTTACTAATGATAAACGTACTCGCAAGTAAAAAACGCCACTGACGATCCAGCCCAGTACAAAACCAACACCAAACAGCGTGGCTAATAAAGTAGAGATACGATATTCACCTTGAGCAATAAGATAATTGAAGGTGATCACCTGATCATTATTTGAACCTAACGTCATGGCTATTACGACAATAGCTAGCACCAGAACAACCAAAATAAAAAGTAGAACTTTCTTCACATTATTTCCTTTTTATTCTCTTTTCTTTGGATAAGGGATAAAGGTAGCATTTTCACCACTCACAAAGAAAGTCATTTCTTAGAATCATCTGATTTTCGTATATTTTTTCACATAAATAGTGAAAAATAAATTCGCTATCTCAAAAAGAAAAACGATTATCAAGGTTTTAACAACAATCGTCGTTCAATCATCCAAAATGCACACCACACCAACACAGCACTAATCAGAATACCGACAATCACATCAGATGCCCAGTGCATACCTAATATTATTCGTCCGACAGTCACATCAATACCCCATAATATCCCTAAGCTGGCTAAAAAATAATGACGTCGTAACATACACAGCACAAACACAAATAAAGCCAGTGTTGCAGAGAATAAGCTGTGTCCAGAAGGAAAGGCATAACCGGTTTCTGCTCGCCAATGGCTTAATTGCCATTGAGGGATCAGCGACGAATGAGATAATCCATTATGCAACAGTTGCTCACGCTCAGGACGAGACACTTGGTAAAAATGTTCTGGTGATATTGATAGTTGGTTACTGACCCAAACCACATAAGGTCGTGGCTCTTTAACGCTATTTTTTACAACCACTTTGATCAACTGCCCCAACATCAAAGTCGCGACCATAATAATTGCCAACTGAATAAATGCTTTTTTAGGTAGTTTAAGAATAAAAAAGAGCAAAACAAGGCAAAGTAATATAGTTAAAGCTCCCCAAGGTTTAGCCGCACTATTGGCTATCCATAAAGTGCTTTCGCCTCCCAGAGGATGTGCTGATGGTTGCCATTGCCATCCCAGAATAAGCACCACAATAGGTACAATCAAAAGCAATCCACTTCCTAAAAGCATCAATACTGATATTTGCTTATTCAATCTATTTGTCCTTATCTATTCTGTATGCACTGTTTTTATTTACTGATGATTAACTGATATAAATGATTAGTATAAACAATACCAGTTTAGCAATAAATAATTATGCAAGTAGGCTTAAAATCTGATAATTTGTTTAGGTGTGATTTATTAAGTGTGTGTGATCAAATTCCCTGCCGATTTAGACAAGGAACCATTTCAGTGTTTTATTTCTCTTTGTCCTCGTTATAAAGTGTATAATCTTGAACGAGAGTATCACCTGAAATTATGAGTCAAAAATAATGAAATTAAGACGTATCGCAGAAGCAAAACTCCCTACTCCTTTTGGTGAGTTTTTAATGGTGGGTTTTGAAGAAATTACCACAGGAAAAGATCATGTTGCCCTCGTTTTTGGTGACATTTCTGGCACAAAACCCGTTTTATCCCGTATTCATTCTGAATGTTTAACTGGCGATGCACTATTTAGCCTGCGTTGTGATTGTGGTTTTCAGCTAGAAGCTGCCCTTTCACAAATTAGCAAAGAAGGCCGTGGTGTATTACTTTATCATCGCCAAGAAGGTCGCAATATTGGTTTACTTAATAAAATCCGCGCTTATGCATTACAAGACCAAGGATTAGATACTGTCGAAGCTAATCTAAAGTTAGGATTTAAAGCCGATGAGCGCGACTTCACCCTTTGCGCTGATATGTATAATCTATTAGGCATACATGAAGTACGATTATTAACCAATAATCCAAAGAAAATCGAAATAATGAAAGAAGCTGGGATCAACGTGGTAGAGCGTGTTCCATTAATCGTAGGACGTAATCCAAGTAATGCTCATTATCTTGATACTAAAGCGGATAAAATGGGACATATGTTATTTAAAAAAGCGCAATAACATAAATATCGGATAGATTATCAGCGTTATTATTCAATCCGGGTGATTTAGCCCGGATTTTATTTTCCTGCACTTCCCCCCATCAAGCTACTGACTATTTTCAAGATGATTTTTTTATCCTTTAATTATTAAATTATATCATGTGAAATTTTATCATATGGCAAGCTGTTGACTCTTTAACTGGCTTTAAGCTATTTATAACTAAATAATTTTTAATAGGAATAGCATAATGCCATTACATTTTTCTGGTAGGATTTTTGCGTCTCTTTTATTAGCTGGGACACTATTAACAGGTTGCGATAACAATGATAACAACCGTTATGCAATTAAAGTGGGGGTGATTAATGGTGCAGAGCAAGATGTGGCAGAAGTCGCTAAAAAAGTGGCTAAAGAAAAATATGGTTTAGAGGTTGAGCTGGTGGGTTTTAGTGGCTCATTGTTACCTAACGATCCCACTGCAAACAAAGAATTAGATGCCAATGTGTTCCAACATCGCCCTTTCCTTGAGCAAGATAATCGTTCTCGTGGTTATAACCTCGTCGCGGTAGGCAATACCTTTGTTTTTCCTATGGCGGGTTATTCAACCAAAATTAAACATCCTCAAGAATTAAAACCCGGTGATACAATAGCACTGCCCAATGATCCAACCAACTTGGGGCGCGCATTATTATTGCTACAAAAAGAGAAACTGATCACCTTAAACCCTGACAGTGGCCTATTACCCACAACACTCGATATTATTGATAATCCACTTAAATTAAATATTATGCAATTAGAAGGTGCGCAACTACCACGAGTATTAAACGATCCCCAAGTAACAGTTGCGATAATTAGCACAACTTATATCCAACAAATTAATTTATCACCAACCAAAGACAGTATTTTTATTGAAGATAAAAGTTCACCTTATACTAATATTATTGTTACAAGAGAAGATAATAAAGAAGCAGAGAATGTACGCGATTTTATTAAAGCCTACCAGTCACCCGAAGTGGCAACAGCCGCTGAGACTATTTTTAAAGGTGGTGCTATTCAAGGGTGGTAAACACGACTTATAATTTATCAGGTCACTTATAATAAGTGACCTATTTATTTATTAATAGTTATGACCCAAAATAAAACTTTAATTTATTATTTTCATCTGCTTTAATTGATACTTGAAGATCATTACCATATTGATCATATATAATACAATTCATTTCTTCATCTTTCCTACTGGATGTAAATGCTTTTCCATATTCTATACTATAGCTCCAGAAACATACTCCATCCTCATCATTTGCTGATGTGACCGGAATTAAAGTATCTGGTTTAAAATGGAATTCCTTAGTGTAATAATGAGGCTTTAATGGAATTTTTTTAATATATTTATCAGTCGATGTGCTAATAATCTGATAATGACCTTTTTGAAAATAATGAAAAGATTTATTTTCTTCATACTCTACACTCTTAGTTATCGTTCTATTATTACCGTTAAACCTTAGATAATATTTCGTCAAGACATCACCTGATGTTTCTACATCTTTTTCTATTCTAGGATTTACCAGCGGTTCTATGTCTACATCTGCTTCTGTAAATATTTTTTTTGGTGCAACGTCCAGAATGATAAAATTTAAATAATCACTGTAATTATTTTTAAAGGCTGTAGTATACTCTTTTCCTTTAATGTGAGTCTGTGCACAAATCCTAAAGGTATCTATCACTTTATTAACAGAAAGATAAATAACACAAGTAGATGCATCAGGGGAGTTCAATGTTGCTTCTTCACTGCTTGGAAATACAAATCCATTTTCTTTATCAGATAAAGAAATATCATTGCGGTCAATAGGAAGATTTTTTTCATTTACAATATGTGTATTTCTATAAATATCTTCTTTGGCTATTTTTATGATACGACCATTTTTATCTAAAGCCTCTATATAAATAGTAATAGGTACCTGATGTCTACCATTAACATATGCAGTCGCTGTACTGTTATATCTATTAATATAAATATAAAATGCTCTTAGTTCATCAATATCATCCCAAGAGCCAAATTGGCTCTTAATAACCTCACCTTTCGATACAATTGTATTTCCCTCAACAGTCGCATAACCAGTCACCCAACCATTTTTTTCAACTATTGCATCACCACGAACAATAGCATATTCTGATACTTTAGCATTATCTTTAATAACAGCATTATCATATATGACAGCATCGTCAGATATTCTCGCATTATCTTTAATAACTGCATTATCATATATTACAACATCATCAGATATTGTCACATTATCTTCCACTAGCACATTACCATAAATCTCTGCATTGTCTTTTACTTTACTATTTCCCTTAACTATTGCATTACCGTAGATCTTCACATTATTTCTTATAATTGCATTATCTGTGACTTTAGCATTACCAAATACCATTACATTATCAAAAATAAAACAATTATCATCTCTGCTTAAATTACTTTCATTTTCTATCCATCCTCCTGGACTATCTGTATACACTCTTCTAATTCTATATAAAGTAACACCATTATATTCTTTTGTTTCACTCGTTATTTTATATTTCTTCATAAACACCTCCATAATAACACCCTGTTAATATTGTTATATTAACTTGATACTCATTAAAAATACGTTTAGCATTTAATGGTTAGTTTATAGTATTAGATGAAATCATTTGTCGATATTATGAAATATAAAAATATTCTATTATAAAAAAGAAAGCGAAGAATTAATTCATCATTCTTCGCCAACTAATTAATACTTACTAAATTATTTTACAACATATTACGAATAACATAATGCAAGATCCCGCCATGTTCAAAATAAGCCAGCTCAGTTTGCGTATCAATACGACAACGAGCCATAATAGTTTCTTGGCGACCATCTGCAAAAGTAATATTGACAGCGACATCTTGACCCGGTGTTAGCGAATTAAGCCCCGTTATCTCAATTTTTTCATCACCTTTGAGCCCTAAAGTCTGGCGTGATACACCGTTAGGAAATTCTAAAGGTAATACTCCCATACCAATCAAATTAGAACGGTGAATACGTTCAAACGATCCGGCTATCACCACTCGCACACCTAATAATCGTGTACCTTTGGCGGCCCAGTCACGGCTAGAGCCTGATCCATATTCATTACCGGCAATAATGGCTAAAGGCGTATTTTCTTGCTGATAACGCATCGCCGCATCATAAATGGCTAACGTTTCTCCCGTTGGAATATGTTTTGTAAAGCCCCCTTCGATCCCTGGCACCATTTCATTACGAATACGGATATTTGCAAAAGTTCCTCGCATCATAACTTCGTGATTACCACGTCTTGAACCGTAAGAGTTAAAGTCTTTTGGTTCAACACCATGCTCTCGAAGATAACGCCCAGCAGGGCTATCGGCTTTAATATTCCCAGCAGGTGAAATATGATCGGTGGTCACCGAGTCACCTAATATGGCTAAAATACTGGCTTGGTGAATATCTTTAATCGCCTCTGGTGTTTTTGTCATACCTTCAAAAAAAGGAGGATGGCGAATATAGGTAGAATCAGGTTGCCAAGCATATACAGGGGTATCTTGTATTTTTAGTGATTGCCAAGTTTCATCACCATCAAATACCGCAGAATACTCTTTATGGAACATCTGCGTTTTTACTTTTTCCACCGCATCGGCAATGGCTTTACTGTCAGGCCAAATATCTTTTAAATAGACTGGATTGCCCTGCTTATCTTCACCTAATGGCTCTTTGGTCAAATCAATATTCATATTACCAGATAGCGCATAAGCCACGACTAAAGGAGGAGAAGCAAGCCAGTTGGTTTTCACTAAAGGATGGATACGACCTTCAAAGTTACGATTACCCGATAATACAGCGGCTATAGTTAAATCATTATCTTTAATCGCCTCTTCAATCGGGGCTAATAAAGGCCCTGAGTTACCAATACATGTGGTACAACCATAACCAACCAAATTAAAACCAAGTTTATCTAAATAAGGTGTTAATCCCGCCAGTGCTAAGTAGTCAGTCACCACTTTAGAGCCGGGGGCTAGTGACGATTTGACCCATGGCTTACGCTGTAGGCCTTTTTCTACCGCATTTTTAGCCAGTAGACCTGCGGCCATTAAAACATTAGGGTTAGAGGTATTGGTACATGAGGTGATCGCTGCAATCACTACCGCACCATCCGTTAAGGTAAAAGGAGGCTGATTATCAATAGTGACCTGAGGATATTGAGCAAGAGGTTTTTTATTTGTTTCAAGCTCTACAGCAGCTTTAAATGCTTTTGGTACATTCAGCAAGTTAACTCTATCTTGTGGTCGTTTAGGGCCAGCAAGACTTGCTTCCACAGTGCCCATATCTAACGATAAGGTTGAGGTGAAAATAGGTTCATCACCGGCATGACGCCATAAGCCTTGCTCTTTACTATAGGCTTCAACTAATGCAATTTCTTGCTCTTCACGCCCAGTAAGGCGTAAATAATCTAATGTAATTTCGTCAATAGGAAAGAAGCCACAGGTTGCACCATATTCAGGTGACATATTGGCAATCGTCGCTCGGTCAGCAAGAGGCAAAGAAGCCAGTCCATCACCATAAAACTCAACAAATTTCCCTACCACACCATGTTGACGTAACATTTGCGTTACGGTTAATACTAGGTCAGTCGCTGTGATCCCCTCACGTAGTTTACCCGTTAACTTAAAACCTACCACATCAGGGATCAGCATTGAGATCGGTTGGCCTAACATCGCAGCTTCCGCCTCAATGCCACCAACGCCCCAACCCAATACTCCCAGACCATTGATCATAGTAGTATGTGAATCGGTTCCAACCAAAGTATCAGGGTAAGCAATATGTCGGCCATTTTGTTGCTCAGACCATATCGCTTTACCTAAATATTCTAAGTTAACCTGATGGCAAATGCCCGTTCCAGGAGGTACTACACGAAAACGTTCAAACGACTGTTGCCCCCAACGTAAAAAGAGATAACGCTCATAGTTACGCTGCATTTCAATTTCAACGTTTTTCTCAAAAGCATCATCACTGGCATATTTATCAACCATCACCGAATGGTCGATAACCAAGTCAACAGGAGAAAGTGGATTAACTTTTTCTACATTTCCCCCCAAAGATTTTACGGCTTCACGCATAGCGGCTAAATCAACAACGGCAGGTACACCCGTAAAATCTTGCATTAATACTCTTGCTGGGCGATAGGCAATTTCACGGGAGGCGTGGGCATTTTTTTGCCAATCCACCAATGCCTTAATATCATCTTCAACAACCGTATCATCATCAAGATAGCGGACTAAATTTTCTAGCAGAACCTTTAACGATTTAGGGAGACGAGTGATATCCCCTAATTGACGAGCAACTTCAGAAAGACGGTAATACTCATATTGATGAGTACCTACAGAGAGCGTAGAAAGACTCTCCTTTTTCAGACGTAACGACATAGCTCCTCTCCTTCTTATTTTTATGCTGACAGCAATCACAAACTATCAAAATAGGTAAGGTTATCTATTAACCATATCATAGAAAGAGAAATTTCGCTTACGGACCACACGATTTGTTAATATGATGTTATTGAGATTATATTACTAACAAAACTTAATCTCTTTCTTTTAACTTAATTAGGATTTAATGGGGGTATTATTGCAAATAAAGGATAATGTATATGAACAATCAACAAGCCGAACAACTAAAAAAGATTATGATGGCTGATAGTTATTTTGCACAACCTATTACGCCCCCTTTTCCACAGCCTTTAGCAATAAAATCATTACAACAGACACTTAATATCAAAGATACAGAAGGACTTGTTCAATTTATTATCGCTTCACCTAAACGTTTTAACGAATCAGAAAAAATGATCATGACACAACTGAAAGATATACAAATTGCCTTAATCTCTATTATGTCGAATCATCTTTCAGTATTAAAAAAAGAAGATAGTGAAGCTTATTATCAACCAGAGCATTGGCTAGAAACCCTTAATCATTTGCCTTTGCTTAGCCGTAATAAAGTTGAAAGCAAACGACTTGATAAGCAAACATTTGATTTTTCAATTGCTCAAGCCTTTGTGCAACTGTTATTAGGTGCAGCCATTAATGCAGCGTCACCGTCATTAGCCGAGTTTATCGATTTTTTACGCAATCAGGGACAACAAATTGAACTAGGAATACGCCAATCCTTTGATAGCTATAAAACGATAACTATTGCAGGTGTGACGGAAATCCTTAATCATAATAATCAGCTTATTTTTGTACCTAAATTAAAAATAATGAGTCTACGTTTCTCACATCGAACAGCCAAAATGTTATTAGCCAGTTGTTCGGGGCGAAAATTTACGATTTCAGTAGAATACACAACAATCACCTCAATTTTTGATATTGGTGCACTTAATGATCCACTGATTAATCGACAATTTTATGCTTTTTTAAATAAGTTTCGTCAGTTGAGTATTACTCAATCTGATTCATTTTTTAGTGGGGACTTTTTATTGCAATAGCATTAATGTTATAAGTTACATAATGGTAAAAGGCGGGATAATATACCCGCCTTTGCGTATTAAACTAAAGGTAACTCGATATCTTTAAATAACTCTTCAATTTCTTCATTGGTGCGTAAAGCTGTCGCTTGTTCCACCAAATTACGTGTTAGATGTGGGGCAAAACGCCACATAAAGTCATACATATAACCGCGTAAAAAACCACTACGTCGAAATGCAATTTTTGTGGTGCTATAACTAAATTTATCACGCATATCAATAGCGACTAAGTCGCTATCAAGCATCGGATCAAATGCCATACTCGCAATCACACCAATACCTAAGTGTAGCCTTACATAAGTTTTTATTACATCCGCATCCGTTGCAGTAAAAACAATTTTAGGCTTTAAACCCACTTTACCAAAGGCTTCGTCAAGATCAGAACGCCCAGTAAAACCATGGGTATAAGTAACGATATCGTAAGTTGCAAGCTCTTGTAAGGTAACTTCACGCTTTTGCGCCAATGGGTGATCTTTAGTTACCACCACAATACGATTCCAACGATAACAAGGTAACATCACTAAATCGTTATACAGATGTAGTGATTCTGTCGCTATAGCAAAATCACTTTTACCACGGCAAACATCTTCTGCAATTTGTGTCGGTGAACCCTGATTCATATGTAATGACACTTCGGGATAACGTTCTATAAAACCTTTAATCACTGGGGGTAAAACATAACGTGCTTGTGTATGAGTGGTGGCAATAGAAAGCGAACCGCGATCAGGATAAGTGTGTTCCCCTGCAGCCGAGCGGATAGCTTCTGTTTTGGATAATATCTCACGAGATAATCTGACAATTTCTTCCCCCGCTGGCGTCACATGTGTTAAGTGCTTACCACTGCGAGAGAATATTTGTATACCCAACTCATCTTCTAGCATACGAATTTGTTTACTGATCCCCGGCTGAGAGGTATATAAACGCTCTGCTGTCGTTGAGACGTTTAAATCGTTATTCACCACTTCAACGATATAACGCAACTGTTGTAATTTCATAGAAGCACGATCCCTTTACAAAAGACTTATTATTCTGTTATTCCGCTCATATTCATATAACTAAAAAGAATAATAAATAAGCAATATATAACCACTATATCACTTATTTCATTTCGGTCTAACGTAATTAATAAGGTTATTTAGGTTTTATTATATCGAATAGTTATAAGCTATAAAAATTGGTAGAAATCTTGCTGTCTGTGGATGGTCTTGATTGTATTGTGATAATAACAATTTACTGATTCGATTTGCTGTTAAAACCACTGTACTATTGCCTAGTAAGCGTTGGAAAGTACAGTAAACGATCAGGAGCAACAGAGTCATATTTAACGTAATGTACATACGTAGAAGATGATCACCATCGAAGGTTAGCTCATATCAAATAAATCTATAAGATTGCATAGTTAAATTAATAGTTGAATTAGAATAGTAACCTATTGATTAATCAATATATCTAACAAAAGAAGTAAACGTTTTTTCATCACTATTCTCGATTATTTCATTGAAATTAATCAATTTCAAATATATGTCTTGTTGTAATTCTTTAACTTTTCCATTAGGAAAGATAGCTTTTTCGTCCTCTGAAATAATAGTGGTTAGTTTAGGCTCGACTTTATAATTAAAATAGATTTCTCCATTTGATTTATTAGATAGTTTTCTTTCATCTTCCGTACTTGATGATGCATAATAAATTGATTTCTCATCGTTATCTTTAATTATTACAGGTGCTAATGTGGTAAATAGTTCTATTTTTGAATATTCACTATTAGTCACTGAAATAGCCATATTCCTTCTAACAAACACTTTATATTTAGCAGAAACTGGCGCTAGTTCTATTTTTATCAATTTCCAGTTACACCATCCCCCTCCATCAATAGGCACGGTATAGGTCGCGGTTTTATTATCCTCTGCTATTTTACGTTCTACCTCTACTTTTTGTGTTAAAGAGGAGTAAGAGACTTCGGTATAATCAGCATTAAAATGAGAACGTTGGCATTTATTTGACGTATACGTACCGCGAACAAGTACTACCGTTTCAGGGGAAATAGTTGAATAAACCGTGATTTTATTGCCATCATTATTCATATTGACGGGGAATTTATTATCCAGATATATATTGATATACTCACCACATCCACTTAATAATAGATAAGGGATAAAAATAAGTGATTTAATCATTGTCATTAGCATAGTTAATCCCCATTCAACTCCATTCACCTGCTTAAAATCGCAATCGCATATCCCTTCTTACACTTTAGACAGCAAAAAACTACTTACTCCCCCAAACAGATTAATCAATCGATATATCGAACAAAAGAAGTAAACGCTTTCTCATCACTATTCTCGATTATTTCATTAAAACCAATCATTTTACTATAATTCGAACCACTCAGTGTTTTAATATTACCGTTAGGGAAAATAGCTTTGTCATCCTTTGAGATAGTCGTAGTTAGTTTAGGTTCAACTTTATAATTAAAATAAATTTTTCCATTTAATTTATTGGATAAACTCTTTTCACCTTCTATTCTTGATAGTGAATAATAGATTGATTGGCCATTTTCACTTTCAATCATTATAGGAGCTATTGTTGTAAATAATTCTACTCTCGAATATTCACTATTAACAATAGGAAAAACAAGAGTGCTAATTCTATCTTGTTTGTATTTCACCGATATTGGTGCTATATCTATTTCTTTCAACTTCCAATTACACCATCCCCCTCCATCAATAGGCACGATATAGGTCGCGTTTTTATTATCCTCTGCTATTTTACGCTCTACCTCCACTTGTTGCGTTAAAGAGGAATAAGTGACTTTAGTATAAGAAGCATTAAAATGAGAACGTTCACACTTATTTGACGTATAAGTACCAATAACTTCCACTACTGTTTCAGGGGAAATAGTTGAATAAACCGTGATTTTTTTGCCATCATTATTCATATTGACAGGAAATTTATTATCCAGATATATATTGATATACTCACCACATCCACTTAATAATAAATAAGGGATAAAAATAAGTGTTTTAATCATTGTCATTAGCATAGTTAATCCCCATTCAAACTCCGTTCACCTGCTTAAAATCGCAATCGCATATCCCTTCTTACACTTTAGACAGCAAAAAACTACTTACTCCCCCAAACAGATTAATCAATCGATATATCGAACAAAAGAAGTAAACGCTTTCTCATCACTATTCTCGATTATTTCATTAAAACCAATCATTTTACTATAAGTCGATCCACTCAGTGTTTTAATATTGCCGTTAGGGAAAATAGCTTTTTTATCATTTGAGATGATAGTCGTGGTTAATTTAGGTTCAACTTTATAATTAAAATAGATTTCTCCATTTGATTTATTAGATAGTTTTTTCTCACCTTCCGTGCTCGATGATGAATAATAGATCGATTGCTCATTCTTGCCTTCTACCATTACAGGGGCTAATGTAGCAAACAGTTCTATTTTTGAATGCTTATCATCGGTAATTGGAATAACCTTACTAAAAACCATATAACTTTTATAAATAGTAGAGACTGGTGCTAGTTCTATTTTTACTAACTTCCAGTTACACCATCCCCCCCCATCAATAGGCACGGTATAGGTCGCGGCTTTATTATCCTCAGTTATTTTACGCTCTACCTCCACTTTTTTTGTTAAAGAGGAATAAGTGACTTCGGTATAATCAGCACTAAAATGAGAACGTTGGCACTTATTAGACGTATAAGTACCAATCACTTCCACTACTGTTTCAGGGGAAATAGTTGAATAAACCGTGATTTTATTGCCATTATTATTCATATTGACGGGAAATTTATTATTAAGATATATATTGATATACTCACCACATCCACTTAATAATAGATAAGGGATAAAAATAAGTGATTTAATCATTGTCATTAACATATTTGAACCTTTTCAGCGCCGTTATACCTTCTGGCATAAGTAATGTGGGTAATAATGTATCTGCGACCATAAGATCTAAGTCTAGTAAATAACTGCTTTCATCGTATTTGGCTTGTGATAGTCTTTTTTGATTGACCAATTCTGCTCTAATATCATATGCAGATTCTGTTAATCCATTATATTTAACTAAACTAATTATTTTAGAAATAATAAAGTTTGTATATTTACGACTTGAGTGGTCTCCACCACCAGTTACACCAGGTGATGCTGTTTTGGGTAACTTATATAGTTCAAAAAATTCTTGTTTAAGCCGATGATCGGGTAGTAATTCAGAAACGAGATAGAGCTTTTCATCAGTATCAGAGACGAGATAGCGTTTTTTATCTATTTCCATATTCACCAAAAGACTTGGTGCATATCCAACACTTGCCAACACGTATTTATACATAGATGTTTTTGATGTTGGTTTGTAAAAATGCACAGCATCACCATGGTGAATAAATGTATCATTTTTTATATTGAAATCTGCTTTCAATTTATCAATAGTTTTGCTCGCCATACCTTGATGTTTCAAGTCTATATATGTTATTGCAATTTCTATAGAATACCCTAGCCAATCATTATCACTTATAAAAGCGATATTATTCATATCTTTTTCAAAAGGAAGGGCTGGGACTGGATCGTCTTCATTGACATGGCGATGATGAATAATATCTCCCAACTGCTCTGTAATAGAAAGGGTTAATACTCGAGGCATACCAATAGTATAAAGTACTGGATTATATTCTCTTAATTTTATGGCATGTAATAAAGCCAATGCTCCCCCTAGACTATGCCCTGCGATAAATAATTTTCGCTCTGAAGCTAAATCTTTAATTAAATCTAATGGATTCTTTTTCCCCTGATCATTTACATTAACTTTCGGCCTTAAATCATAATCACCATCCATAGTCCTAAATGAATTATAAAAACCAGAGTGCACATAGCCTTCTATCCCCATATCCTGTTGCAGTTTAACTGGTTTAAATTTTATATCTGTAAATATATCAGTTTTTCCTGCCGTTCCTCGCCAAACAACAATAACTTCTTTATTATTTGCGATATAAAACATTTGGGTATCTAAATTCTCAGTTGAGTCAATAAATTCAACGTGTGTATAGCGTTCACTAAACGGAACATCATATATTATCGGGGTAAAAGATTCTTTCGCAAATTGCTGTGGGATTTGGGATAAGTCAAAGAGTTGATTAAAAAAACGTCCTCAATTGAGCCTGAATAATTTTCAGCATTAGGCTCCTTGTCATTATTAGCTTTAAAACTCGCATAAGACAATACAGATAATATACTTAAATTACAGGCATTAGTAATTGAGTAATCTTTCTGATGATGTAATAAGAATGACCAGGCTCTAAATGGACATACTTCAAAAACCCAACGTTCATTACGAAATATTAACATATATCCATTGGGTTGCTGTTTTTTAAAATGATATTTAGGTAACTCTGGTTGATCCCAATCTAAAATTTTAGGCGCTGCATCGCATAAATCGCCAATAGTTAAATAGCGGTAATTATCATTACGTTGCGTTGCATCATAGCGAATTTTGGAAGAACTATTTCTGCGTACTCTTAAAGGACGTTTTTCCATTTCATCAGCCAGCATTTGTGCATTAATAGAAAAGCGCCCCCCTGTTGGCGGTAAATCTGTTTCTCTAACAATCCCATTACGATCTGTTTTACCTGTTCTTTTTTCTCCCCCAGAGACAGTCAGTGTATAGGGCATATCCGAAATAGGATTGTTCAATTCATCTACCAGTAAGATTTCTATCCAAGCATTATGTTTAGCACAATCGGGGCAATAAGGATCATTATATTTATCGTATCTAAATGTCATTTTTCTTCCTTGTCATCCTTGTTATATAGTCATATCAGGTAATAGATTATTTTTATTTAGATAGCGTAAAAATAAATCATCATACAGATAGGCGGTATCTAATCTATTTTTCTGACATTCGTCCATCCAATCGCGGATAAACCCTATTAAACGACCGTCAACTTCATCTAACTGATAAGCTAATTCACTCTGTTTTTCCCAAAACTGAATATAGAAGTTATTAATTACATTAACATAAGCCTGTTCAGAATCACGCCAAGCTGTAATTAGATGCTCTCTTAATTCATAATCTACGGGGCTAATAAAGGGATCTGCATATTGAGGTCGCGTATAGTTTTCATTAACCTCATCACCTTCAATCAAGCAGTCATCAACAGGCATCATTAAGACAGCCCAATCGCCAAGTGATAATTTTGGTAATAGCGTACGCGCTATACGCGCATCAAAAAAACGAAAGATAACTTTTTTATCATTCATTATCACTAGTTGATGCTTTTGCCAATGAGTGATTTGGGTACGCCAATCGAGTTGGCTATGATAAGCCCATCCCCAGCTATTATCACCTAATGGCATAGTATCTAATACTTGGCCCAAATGTGAGTATTGCGAGGGTTTTACTTTTACCAACCATGGACTGACACTCGATAAGTGTGATAATGCCGTTCCACGATATATAGGGAATGCCTCTTCAATCCAATCATTAATATAAAATTGTTTAATCGGATTTGGTTGCGATAACGTGTTAATTAAAAAATACACATCACTTTGAATGGTATTTGTTAACCATGAAGTCCATGTCAGTGACATTATTCATCCTCATTTGGTTTTATAATTATTCCCCCTGAGTGCTGTGCTGCTACTGCACAGTATTTTTTTACAGGATACGGAGATAACTCTAAAGGAGGGACGCCTTGCGGTAGCTCCAAATCGATAGAAGTCCCACTTCCTGCACTACCACCACCGACGACCAAATTATTCGAAGTAAATATCATATTGGGTGTGATCCGTATAAAACTCTCTCCCACTTTAAGGGTGATTTCTGTCCCCGCATCAAGCACAATTTTACCGCCACTCACAAAATAAGTTTGCAGAGTGCTTTCATGCACCGCATTTCCATTTACTTTCGTCTTTTCATCACCTTCAATATGTAATGATACATTTCCAGTGATATGATTTTTTTGTGAGCCTTTTAAAATAAAGTGATCATTACCTGCGATTTCGGTAAATTGATCATTATTAATCCGTTTTTTTGCATCATGCTGAATATGGAAATGTGCGTTATGTTCAATATGAGCATTCATATCGTGTTGTGCATGAAGATAGATTTCTTCTCGGCCTGCTTTATCATCAAAGCGTAACTCGTTAAACCCTTCTCCTTTATGCGTTTTTGTTTTAAACGTAGTACGCGTCATCTCATAAGGTAGGTTTAGTGGCGGAGTATTGCGTCCATTATATGTACAGCCTGAAATTATAGGTCTATCTATATCTCCATTTAGATAACTGATAAGCACTTCTTGTCCAATCCTAGGTATTGCCATAAAGCCATAACCGTTACCATTCCATCCTTGCGCTACGCGAACCCAACATGAGCTTCCTAATTCTGGTTCTCGCATGCGATCCCAATGAAAATAAACTTGTACAGCCCCTTCTTCATTGGTATAGATTTCTTCACCTTCAGGGCCAACTACTGTGGCTAGTTCATCGCCATCAGCTGTTGGTTTATGAATAAAAGGCGGGCGCCAATTTAAATTATCAGGAATAAAGGTTAAATTATTCGATAATGTTGTCCCTTGCCCTTCCCTATTATCAGCTAAGGGTTGAGTGCCGTGATGAGTAATAGCAATGACTTGCCAACGGCGATTCATATTTGAGCATGGGTGAGAAGATAACGAAAAAATTTTCCCTGGCATCAACGCAAAACAATTAGTTAATGCATTGCCGACACAACGGTGTTGTTGTATCTCTTCCATTCGAATTTTGGTATAACGATCCGCATCATCTTGCGTCTGAAAACGCCCATAACTTTCATAAAATGGATGCTGATTGTGTATTTCCCCTTCTATTTTACTTTCAAGGGGATAAGAAGGACGTTTAGAATTATAATCTTTGTAAAGAATTTTATCTGAAAGCAGTGACTCTCTATAACGCCAATGATATGCAGTATGATCTTTAGTATCTGTTTCATATTGTGGGTTGTAGATTAAGTCAATATCTGCCGTCATACCTAAGTGAGAATCGCTGTAAAACATCCGTGGCTCAATTCCTGCATCTTCAAACCAAAAGCTTATTCCCTCTTCTGCAGCTAAACGGCAAAAAAACTGATAATCTGATTCACGCTTTTGTGTTATATAATCACGCTTAGGATAAGCATCCTCAGCATAGAGTTTGCAATCTGCTTTAATATGAGACTCAAATAATAATTGCTGAAGTAAGTCAGGCACCGTTATTTGTCGAAAAATTCGACTGTTTTGCCCTAAAGACATGACCCAAATTTCAGGTCGAATAATAAAGTGATACCACGTTTGATTACCATCTGTATTTTGTTGCTCCGCACTAGCTAATAGCCCACGTACAGTACGAATAGGTTTACCATTGCGCGTAACCGTTAAGGAACAAGCAAACCCCAACATATCATCAAAACAGATAGACGGTAATGAACTTACCGCAGTTAAAGAAAGTGTAAATAACTCAGATAAATGCTCAGTCAGTTGAAATTCTGTCACAGTGAATGTTTCTTCAGGAATTCCTTTAAATTGACAGGTAAAAACTAATCCATCCATGACTATTTCTCCTTGCGAATAATAAGAAAAAATTTAACAAGTAACTCTATTCTTTCCATAAGAGCAGCCACATTGGACAATAGAGCCTTCTACAGCAATTTTTTGTCCATCCAGTATCATTCCTTGCTCTCCAGTCACTATCGTGCCTTCTTCATTGCATACTGGACAACGTGTTGTTTTATCTCCAAGCCTCAATATGCTAATCCCTTCATTGGTGACCGTTAATATGCTAGCAAGACAAGTCGCTCCGGTGGTCGTTTTGTCATTATGTAATCCAATTCTTTTCCCAAAGACTGTGGCTCTCATCATTGTTTCCTTACATATATGAAGCTATAAAGATCGCTACGCAGTATCAAAAATAACAAATTAAACTAAACGATTACACTAAAAACACTTCGTCCGTTATATCCGCTATCTTAGCCAGTGCGTACAATAAGACTTGAATAAAGGATAATAAAAGCTTATTAATAAACTGTAAACAGCTCCCATACTTGGTATCTCTCTAGCATAAGTCACTTTGCGTAAAATAATTGAAATATCACTATATCATGCTACATAAATAATCATAAAAAGTGTTTGTCAATATAAAATATGACTAATAAATAAACAAATTACTCATAATCCAGTAAACACTAGGTACAGTAAAATATATTTTATTTCGAATATGGGAAATTTAAAAAATAGTTAATAACGCATTGATTTTAAACAATTAAAAATTGATTACGCTCAATTGAGTTACCTTACCACTTTAAATAGCTCAATTTTATCAATATATTTAGCTAATAAAATTGGTTTAATTAAAATATAACTCTAAATAAGCCGTTTATTTTATTTAGCCTATATAATATGTCTGTTTTCTGATCTTCTTTTGGGCTTTTTATATTCATTTTATGAATAATGATAAAATTCGGATTGCATAAATAAGAAGAAACGAAATAAATAAAGATTTATATTATGTTAGATATATTATTTTTTATAAATAATTAATCAAATAAGTAATAGTAGAAAATGACGGGGAAAATAGAAAAAGAAAAAATGATATAGTTAACACTAAAAAAACACATAAGAAAAACCGCTTAAAGCAGTCGTTTTTTAATCAACATTAAATGTGATTTCATCACATTGCGATGAGATAAAGCTATGCACTATTTTAGTGAGTATAACCATTAACCCAAAAGCCATCATCAGATAGCTTTTGGATTATAACTAAATGAATTATTTAATCACACCACATGCCATTCTAGCACCACCACCGCCAAGCGCTTCTGGGTTATCTGAGTAGTTATCTCCCCCAACGTGAACCATTAAGGCTTTATCTTTAATTTGATCAAGCTTAGTCAGTCTAGGAGCAAGAACGGCATAATCAGCGTCACCTTGACTATTGGCAACCAAACCAGGTAGATCACCTAAATGCCCTTCTTTGTTATAAGGCCCTAAGTGAACACCTTTATTTTCAGGATCAAGATGACCACCCGCTTTTAATGCTGGAACAGGTTTTCCATCTTTCATATCTGGCTCACAAGAGCCATTAGCATGGATATGAAAACCATGAACACCCGGTGTTAACCCAGTAAGTTTTGGCGTAAATAACAGCCCATAATCGGTTTCGGTAATAGTGACAACACCAATATCATCACCCGCCCCTGTAGGTAAGGCTTCTTTTAACGTAACATCTAAGCTCGCCGCACTGGCAACCGATGTAAAGAGTAGTCCAGAGAGTAACAAAGGTATCAGTTTCATAGTATCTTCCTCTTATTATTTATGCTCAGCATAAAGTCGTCGATATCAACAAATAGAGACTCACCATTAATACTGTTTCAATGTACGTTAATTAGCATATCGTCTTAATGCAAAAAAAGCGACTTATGTCAGTAAGTCGCTTTTTTATCTTAAAATATCAATAACTATCGATACTATTTACTTTTTTCAACCCATTTGCCATCAATATAAAAGGCTGACCAACCTGTTGCTTTCCCCTCTTTTTCAGAAGAGACATATTGCTGTTTAGTTTTACGACTAAAACGTACTATGGTTGGATTCCCTTCAGGATCGGTCACCGGTGCTTGTGCTAAGTAGCGCATTTTTTCCGATAATCTATCTTTAAAACGTACTAACTCAGCCACTTTCGGTGCACGGGTTTCCCTTGATTTAGGGAACGTATTGGCCGCAAGGAAAATACCCGCCGCGCCATCACGTAACACAAAGTAAGCATCCGATTTTTCACAAGGCAATTCAGGTAGTGGAACCGGATCTTCTTTTGGTGGTGCAATTTCACCACTCTTTAAGATCTTACGTGTATTTTTACACTCTTCATTAGTGCAACCCATGTACTTGCCAAAACGCCCCATTTTTAGATGCATTTCAGCGCCACATTTATCACACTCAATCACTGGGCCTTCATAACCTTTTAAGCGGAATTCACCTTCTTCAACTTCATAACCATCACATGCAGGATTATTACCACAAACATGTAATTTACGATGAGTATCAATAAGATAACTATCCATTGCCGTACCGCATTTCGGACAACGACGACGGGCACGTAATGCATTAGTTTCCGCATCATCTCCTTCCAAGATATTAAGTAATTCATCTTCAGGAATAAGATTTATCGTTTGTTTACAACGCTCTTTTGGTGGTAAAGCATAGCCTGAGCACCCTAAGAATACCCCTGTCGTCGCTGTTCTAATTCCCATATGACGGGAACAAGTAGGACATTCAATAGAAGTAATAACCATAGGGTTAGGTCGCATTCCTCCTTCTTCTGGATCTTTTTCAGCGACTTCTAGTTGCTGACTAAAATCTGTGAAGAATGCATCTAATACCGCTTTCCAGTTTTCTTGGTTGTTGGCAACATGGTCGAGATGATCTTCCATTTGAGCCGTGAAATCGTAGTTCATCAAATCACTAAAGTTTTCTTCTAAGCGATCGGTAACAATCTCACCCATTTTTTCTGCATAGAAACGGCGATTTTCAACTTTGACATAACCTCTATCTTGAATGGTAGAGATAATTGAAGCATAAGTTGAAGGTCGACCAATACCTCGTTTTTCTAGCTCTTTAACTAATGTCGCTTCACTAAAACGCGCTGGTGGCTTAGTAAAGTGTTGCGTTGGCGATAACTCAGCTAACGCTAATTGCGCCCCGACATCAACCGCTGGTAATGTTTTATCTTCATCTTTACTGCGCATTGCTGGCATGACTTTTGTCCAACCCGCAAAACGTAATGTGCGACCTTTAGCGCGTAGTTTATAATCCCCTGATGCAACCGTAAGTGTGGTCGAGTCATATTTTGCCGGTGTCATTTGACAGGCGACAAATTGATCCCAAATCAGTTGATATAAACGCTTCGCGTCGCTATCCATATCTTTTAAAGATTCAGCCGTCACATTGATATCAGAAGGACGAATAGCTTCGTGTGCTTCTTGTGAGTTCTCTTTGCTTGAATAAACATTCGGCTCTTTAGGCAGATATTTTGCACCAAATTTATCGTGAATATAATCACGTGCCATTTGGATTGCATCCTGACTCAGGTTGGTAGAGTCAGTACGCATATAGGTGATATAACCTGCTTCATAAAGACGTTGAGCCAACATCATGGTCTTTTTCACCCCAAAGCTTAAGCGAGTACTTGCCGCTTGTTGCAATGTAGAGGTGATCAAAGGGGCACTTGGTTTACTGGATGTTGGTCTATCTTCACGGTTTTTAACGATGAAAGTGGCATTCTGTAACGCCTTAACCGCCACCTGAGTTTCCTCAGAGGAGACTGGTTTAAAGGCGTTATCTTGATAGTGCGTCACTTCCATACGCAAGGGTTGTTCATCGGGTGTCAGCAGTGAAGCGTGTAATTGCCAATACTCTTCTGGCACAAATGCTTTAATTTCACGTTCACGCTCGACGAGTAGGCGTACCGCAACTGACTGTACACGCCCCGCAGATAAACCACGCGCCACTTTTTTCCATAACAGCGGAGAAACCATATAGCCAACCACACGATCCATAAAACGACGTGCTTGTTGCGCGTTAACACGGTCAATATTCAGCTCACCCGGTGTTTGGAATGCTTGTGTAATGGCATTTTTCGTAATTTCATTAAATACGACACGACTAAATCTATCATCTTCACCGCCGATCACTTCGCGTAAATGCCACGCGATAGCTTCTCCTTCGCGGTCAAGGTCCGTTGCGAGATAGATATGATCTGCTTTTTCAGCCAATGCTTTTAGTTCAGCGACTACCTTCTCTTTACCCGGCAGAATTTGGTAGTTTGCATGCCAACCATTATAAGGATCGACACCCATACGGCTGACTAAGGCTGATTTCTCATCCTTTTTAACCTTTTTCACGCCTTTCGTGGCGGATGAGTTTTCGCTCTTCTGGCTGCCAGAACCACTTTTTGGCAAATCACGAATGTGACCCACGCTAGATTTTACTACGTAGTCATTGCCAAGATATTTATTGATTGTTTTGGCTTTAGCCGGGGACTCCACGATAACAAGAGCTTTACCCATAATTACCTTTACCTAATTAAACTTTGTCATGACGGTATTGTTTAATACCCTCAGCTCAGAAAACTTTTGAAATCTCTTTTTATATTGCGTTAGTTTTGCAATATATCAACCTGTTTTTATTCAAAGCTTTTGTTTAAACGCAAAACACGTTACTTTTTTTGAGGTATTTTAATCACCTCATCACTGATTCAGGTCTAAAACATAGCGATGTCTATGTATATAGAGTAGCTAAGCTTTTAAAAATGCCACACTCTACCTGATAAAAAGCGAGGCGCAACAAATTATTTTTCTAAGGAGCATAAATGATGTCGACACAAACTACACCTATTTCCGCAGAGATGCTACTTGAAAAAGCGAATAAAATCATACGTGAACATGAAGACTATTTACAAGGTATGTACGCAGATTCTGTTGAACAAAAAGGCAATGTACTGGTATTTAAAGGCGAATTTTTTTTAGATGAACAGGGTTTACCCACGGCTAAAAGTACCGCTGCATTCAATATGTTTAAACATTTAGCACATGTGTTATCTGAAAAATACCATCTAGCGTGATGATGTTTGCTGACTATTTTGGCACTTATTGCCAAGAAATCGGTTATTAACTATCAATATAAGATATAGAGAAGATTTTCAGAGCCTATCAATTCAATATGTAATATCAATTATATTTATTTTCTCTTTATCGCTATATTGAGTCTTCCTAGAAAGAGGAAATATTGCCCGATTGTTGTTAAAAATTATCAATTATTTTTATGCCAGTGTGTACCTCACTGGCTTTTTTTATTCGAAAAACGCTGAATAAATAATAAAAAAATAGCGATACTCAGCTTACATCTAACTACTGAATATCGCTAATTTGATAGCAACTCGTTATTTGATAATGCTTATAACAGTGGGTTTTTACCCCTTTGTAGCCAACGCATCATTAATTTATCCACGCTTTCCATTGCGCCACCAGTAACTCGTTCTACCATTTTTTTCTTCAGGATATATTGAACGGATAATACTTCAAAATCATTAATACGACTAATGAGCCAATCATCGCTGACCCCCACTTCATCAATCAGCCCTTTATCTACAGCATCCGTTCCATACCAATACTCGCCGGTTGCAACACTATCGATATCTAATTCAGGGCGATATTTATGTACGAAAGACTTAAATAGCAGATGAGTTTCATTGAGATCTTGTTTAAATTTCTCACGACCTTCATCCGTATTTTCCCCTAATAGGGTTAGCGTGCGTTTATATTCACCGGCAGTATGTAACTCAACATCAATGTCATTTTTCTTTAATAAACGATGAATATTGGGTATTTGAGCGACCACACCGATAGAGCCGATAATCGCAAAAGGTGCCGCAACAATTTTATCAGCGACACAGGCCATCATATAACCCCCGCTGGCGGCGACTTTATCGACCACTGCAGTTAATTTGATCCCTTTATCTTTTAAACGAGTTAACTGGGCTGCTGCTAGGCCATAACCGTGAACCATACCACCGGGGCTTTCAAGACGAAGCAGTACTTCATCACCCGCTTGTGCCACAGAGAGGATAGCGCTTATCTCTTCACGTAATGCACCAACTTCATGGGCATCCATGCTACCTTTAAAATCAATAACATATAAACAAGGTTTAACAACGCCTTTGCGCCCTTCTTTAGCATTGTTTTTACTCAGTTTTTGCTCTTTCTTTTGTTGTTTTTTAAACGCTTTATGCCACACTTTTAATTCAGCCTCATCCATTTTGGCTTGTTGCATAACACGTTGTTTATCATGGTAAGACTCAGCAAGATCAGTCACCTTTAATGTGCCTTTTCGATGTTGCTTTTTACTACCGATAACCACAAAAAACGAAACAATAGCAATAATAGCGACAACAACTGTCGCAATCTCAGCTAAAAACAGTCCATATTGTAAAATATACTCCACAAAGGCCTCTTTTAAGGTTAATAAAACACAGTGAAATCATAGCACCTAGTTTAACGAAATTTTACGCTGATGCCAGTAACAAAGGCGCCATTCTGGCAGTTATTATCTGTATCACTAGCCGTTAATCACTTTAAAAATGAGTCGCTAAACTGGTTCTTAAGCACATAAGACGTTACACTTTATTTATTTTTCAATAAACAGGATATTAATATGTTGCAATATCAACCCGATCATACCGTATTAAGAGATAAAATAATTCTAGTAACGGGGGCTGGTGATGGCATAGGTAAAGAAGCTGCTCTCACATATGCTCGCTATGGTGCGACATTAATCTTGTTAGGACGTACCTTATCTAAGCTTGAAGATGTACAAAATGAGATTATCACTTCAGGCGGGCAACAACCGATGCTTTACCCTTTAGATCTACTCACCGCGAGCGAGAACGATTATCAGGAATTTGCTGATACTATCGTAAAACGTTTTCCTCATTTGGACGGTGTATTACAAAATGCCGGCCTACTCGGTGTCGTTGAGCCGATAATTAACCAACCAAGTACACTTTGGCATGATGTGATGCAAGTCAACGTTAATGCAACCTTTATGTTGACTAAAGCCTTAATCCCCCTAATGCTTAAGGCGCCTCATGCAAGCCTTATTTTGACAACCTCCAGTGTAGGTCGCCAAGGCCGTTATGGTTGGGGGGCTTATTCTGTCTCTAAATTTGCCACAGAAGGCTTAATGCAAGTGTTACATGAAGAATATAAAGACAGTAGCTTGCGTATTAACTGCATCAATCCGGGTGGAACACGCACCAGTATGCGAGCAAGTGCTTTCCCCGATGAAAATGCACAAAAACTTAAAACGCCAAAAGATCTAATGCCGTTATATCTCTATCTAATGAGTGATGACAGCATTGAAGTGAGTGGTCAATCTTTAGATGCACAACCCGATCGTAAAGCCGGACCTGCTGAATAACTTGAGAATATAAGGTTTATCCTATGAGTGATGCACAACACCAACAGCGCCAACAACGTTTGAAAGAAAAAGTTGATGCCCGAATTGCGCAGGCGCAACGCGAACAAGGCATTTTGATGATTTTTACTGGTAATGGTAAAGGGAAAACCACCGCTGCCATGGGAACCGCTACACGTGCGGTTGGTCATCATAAAAAAGTCGGTGTTGTGCAATTTATTAAAGGGACATGGGAAAATGGAGAACGTAATCTTTTAGAACAAGCCGGCGTTCCCTTCTATGTTATGGAAACCGGTTTTACATGGGAAACTCAAGATAAAGCTGCCGATACACAAGCCTGTTTAAATACTTGGCAATATGCACTGCAATTACTCAATTCACCTGACTATGATTTAGTTGTCTTAGATGAACTTACTTATATGATCAGTTTTCATTATCTACCACTTGAAGATGTGGTTGCGGCTATTACTTCTCGTCCTGATCATCAAAGTGTTATTATTACAGGACGAGGCTGTCATAGACAATTAATAGAATTAGCAGACACCGTTACGGAAATGCGTCCTATTAAGCATGCGTTTGACAGTGGTATCAAAGCACAAAAAGGAATTGATTGGTAAAATAAACGCGTATAATAAACTCGTATTATGTGTTCAGATTGCCGTAATATATTTATATCAATACAGGTTCACCTAATATACCTGCACCAAATATTCTTCCGGTCTCTTTTATTAATTGAAAGTAGGCTTCTTTATCATCCAGTATATCATTTTGTATTTGTTGGCTATAAATCCATGCCATAGACATGATATGCAGATGATAAATATTATAAAGCTCTTGTTTCTTATCAGGATCACGAGACGCTAAATACGAGTAAACTATTTCATAAATAGTATTGGCTTCTTGTACTAATTCTTTATTATTAAAATTTATTTCACTCAGTGTAGGATTAAAATCCTCAGTACGTGTATCTTTTTCATTTATCCAACTAAACTGTTCTTTCTTAGCTTGTTTGGTTAATAAATCGTGATTATTATCGAAATGAATACCATAAGGATATTTGGCTAAAAACGTTTGAAACTCCTCTTGAGAGAAGCATTTAGTCAATACATTGCCTACCCCAGAATTCTTCCAATCTGGTAAATAAGGAGGAATAGGCTCATTTAATGGAATGTCACAACGAAAGATATTGTTGTCGATAAACACAGCATCTGTGCTATTAATGGCACCATGTATTAATTGTCCATTGATCCAAACAGAGCGCGTATCTAAATAAAAGTGTTCTTTATTTTCTTCTGAAGTAAACACGGAAGTAAAGCTATAGTATATTTCCTGAGAGGGATTAATAATCCCCCCATTATTTCCAGGGTAAACCATAAATACTTTCTTTTCACCTGAGTTTGATTCTAATATATGCTCTCCATTGGTTAATGTTATTTTTTTTACCTCACCTTTATTAATCGAAAAATGATTAGTATCAATTTTAAATTGTAACGGCACATTGTTATTGTTACTGATATAAAAAATGCCTGTTTGTGTTGTCGATGTTGTTGCCTCATCACAGCCTAAACTAAGAAAGTTCATACACAACACTGTTGTTAAATAAATATAACGATGCATATTATCGCGTATACCTTATCGTAATAAATACAAATAAAATATTAATATGATAGAAACAGCTTATCATCGTATTAATATAAGCATCATAGTTTTATTTATTATAAAAATAAAGCTATCAAAAAAAGAAGTCTGCTAAAAATTAGCAGACTTCTGTATCTAACTGAAAATTTAATTTGAATTTATCAATAATTATTCGTTTATTTGCTTTTACTTCCCGCTGATTGGCGGCGGCTTGAGGCACGCTTAGCCGGTGAAGTTGAAGTACGCGCAGAAATTTTGGTATGACGTTTCACCGCCCGACGAATTTGATTTGCTTTAATTCGACGCTGATCTTTTTCGACAGCCACTTTGGTTACTGTCTCATCGTTTAGTTCCACCAGCTGGCGTAAATAGTTAATTTGATTTAAGCCTAGCTCAACCCATCCGCCACGTGGAAGTCCTTTGGGCAAATCAATATCACCATAACGAACACGAATAAGGCGACTAACCTGCACACCTACCGCTTCCCACATACGACGGACTTCTCGATTGCGTCCTTCCGTTAGCGATACATTGTACCATTGGTTAATGCCTTCACCACCGCGATAAGAAACCGAACGGAATGATGCCGGCCCATCTTCTAATTGTACCCCACGAGTCAATTGACGAATTTTTGCATCATCAATTTCACCAAAAACACGTACCGCATATTCACGCTCAACTTCACGACTTGGGTGCATTAAGCGATTGGCTAACTCACCATCAGTGGTAAAGAGTAATAAACCACTGGTGTTAACATCAAGACGACCAACGGCTATCCAACGCGCACTATTTAAACGCGGAAGACGTTGGAATACGGTCGGTCTGCCCTGTGGATCACTACGTGTACATAGCTCACCTTCTGGCTTGTAATAAGCCAACACTCGACAAACATCTTTTTGTGCTTCGCGAATACTTAATATACGACCATCTAAACGGATTTTGGCTGTAGAATTGGCATCAATACGATCGCCTAATTTTGCCTTCACGCCATCAATACTGATACGGCCTTCTTGAAGATAGCCTTCAATCTCACGTCGAGAACCATGACCAGAACGAGCAAGAATTTTTTGTAATTTTTCAGTACGTTGCGATTTATCGCTCATGAAACAACCTCATGTGTCGCCTTCACAGGCGTCATAAAATAAATTAGTTTTAAAATCAATCAGGTAAAAAATAACCCATGTTTATTAAACTGTTTAACAAACACAGGTCTATTGATTCAGGGATAAGCCATGCCAAAGTGACAATAAAATGAGCATGACAAATAAAATCGTGTCGATAAAATAGCGCCTTAGGCTTCCATCGTTACTATGCCGTTTACTTCAAAAACAGCTTTCTTGATGTCACTAACCACAAGATGCGCCCAATGGCTTTATCGCAGTGCGTAAATTTAACACAAGCAATAAATCTCTTCACCTTTTATCTCACTATAATAAGTCCCCTATGATGCATTTACCAAATTTAAAAGGTTATTGAAAAGGCGTAATATCGCCCATTCCTTCACGGACAATAACGGGGCTATCTTCTGTTAAATCAATCACCGTGGTTGGCTTTTGCCCCAAGTAACCGCCGTGGATCACTAAATCAACCTGTTTACCCAATAAGTCATTAATCTCTTCCGGATCTGACTCTGCAAAATCATTACCCGGTAATATTAAGCTGGTAGACATTAATGGCTCACCGATATTTTCTAATAATGCCAGCGCAATAGGATTAGAAGGTACACGTAAACCAATTGTTTTACGTTTATCATTCATTAAACGCTTAGGTACATCTTTGGTGGCTTTTAAAATAAAGGTATAGTTACCAGGCGTATTATTTTTAATTAAACGGAAAACAACATTATCAACATAGGCATAAGTGGCAATTTCTGATAAATCTCGACACATTAGAGTGAAATTATGATGTTTATCGAGTTGGCGAATTCGACAAATACGCGTCATCGCATCTTTATTATCCAAACAACAACCTATCGCATAGCCTGAATCTGTTGGATAAATTACCACTCCGCCTTTGCGTAAAACATCCGCACTTTGTTCAATTAAACGAGCCTGCGGATTATCAGGGTGAATGTAAAAAAGTTGGCTCATATATCCCTCAACGACTTTTTGATGTTATCCCTGCCATAATGTCCATACAGGTTCAACATTAGCGGGTAACCATAAATTACGTCCTAGCTCTATCCACGAGCAAGGGCGATGAAAATCAGAACCTAACGAAGCTTTAAGATCATAAGCTTGTGCTAAAGCTGCGTGTTGTTCTCGCTCTTGTGGTGGTTGTTGGCATTGTGCCACTTCTATAGCATCACCACCTTGTTGTTTAAAATAAAGCACTAATCGCTTTAACCATTTAGAGGATAGACCATAGCGACCAGGATGTGCCAATACCGCAACTCCACCCGCTTGATGAATAGCCGTGACAGCGTCACCAATTGAGCACCATTGTGGCGGTACATAACCTGTTTTTCCTTTTGCTAAATAGCGTTTAAATACTTTATTGACCGATGCCACATGCCCTTCATTAACCAAAAAACGCGCAAAGTGTCCTCGTGTCACTTGCCCGCCTTTCGCTAGGGCACTTGCTCCTTCCCATGCCCCAGCAATACCCGCTTTAGATAAACGTTCGCCGATCATTTTAGCGCGAGTTTCACGGCATTGACTCTGTTTTGCTAGGCATGTCGTCATGGCTTGATGTTCGATATCAATCTGTAATCCAACAATATGGATTTCTATATTCTCCCACAAAGTCGATATCTCGACACCTGATATCAAAGTTAAAGGTAAACTTTTTTCTGCAATATAATTTTTGGCAGGTTGGATAGCAGCAGTAGTATCGTGATCGGTTATCGCTAATACCGTAATTTGTTTTTCAATGGCTCTATCGATTAATTCATCAGGTGAGAGCTCGCCATCTGATGCAGTAGTATGGCTATGCAGATCATAAATCACGCGTAAATCAGATAGCAATTCAGTCATTCCTTCTCCCTGTTTATCCTCAGTGATACAACGAATTTTTAAGAGTATGCCATAAAGTACTTGACGAACCTAATATAATCCAGTTTACTAGTACACAACATGAGCTAGTCTATTAAATATAAACTTATCATCCGCTGTAAGGAGATCTTATGAATATCAATCAACGTCTTATTGCTCTGTGGTGGCGCAAAACTCTTTTATGGGCGGTTTGATCTCCTGCTTAGCATCAGTGATATCTAAAACCCGCCTACCGCGGGTTTTTTTATGTGCCAATTTTGTGCTTATCAGCACCAGAAAAAAGAAAATAGAGCGATAATAATGAATACTTCACTTGCATTCCCATTAACAACTAAGGTAACGGCATTGCCTTATCACAGCGAGCCGGCGTTACTTTTCAATACGTTGTGTGAACATCGTCATCACACCTTATTGTTAGAATCCGCACAAATTGATACCAAAGCCAATTTAAAAAGTTTGTTAATCGTTGATAGTGCATTACGTATTAGTGCAAACAAAAATCAAGTGACTGTCGATGCGTTAAGTCTCAACGGCCAATATATCTTAGCGTTATTAAAAAACGCACTAAAAGAAAAAAGCACACTCTCCGTAGAGCGAGCGGAACAATGTGTATTTACTTTTGCATCATCATCTTTCCCACAAGATGAAGAGAGCAAGTTAAAAGCAGCTAGCGTATTTGATGTTTTACGTTTTTTCCTAGCAAATAGCACCGCAAAAGAAGCCAATGCTGTTTTTGTGGGAGGGTTATTTGCCTATGACTTAGTGAACGGATTTGAATCCTTACCTGATTTAGAAGCGGTTTTTTCTTGCCCTGACTACTGTTTTTATTTAGCTGAACAGTTAATTGTGATCGACCATCAACATCATCATAGCCAATTAATTTCCGTTGCCTTTACGGATAATCCACAAGAGTGTCAGCGTCTTGATACCCGTCAGGCACAATTAGTTGCACTCGCACAGCAACCTTTAAAACAACCACAACGTCAACCATTAACACCTCAGCAAGCGGTTGTAAGTAGCAATATGAATGACGAAGAGTATGGTGCTATTGTTGAAGCGATGAAAACCTATATTCGTCGTGGCGATATTTTCCAAGTTGTTCCATCACGCCGTTTTCAAATTAATTGCCCTTCACCACTGGCTGCCTATCAAGTTTTGAAACAAAAAAACCCCAGTCCCTATTTGTTTTATATGCAAGATGCGTTATTTACCGTTTTTGGTGCGTCACCTGAAAGTGCGTTGAAATATCAAGCAAGTGATCGCCAAATTGAAATTTATCCTATCGCAGGTACACGCCCAAGAGGTCGCAATGCCGACGGCTCAATCAATGCTGATTTAGATAGCCGCATTGAGCTTGAAATGCGCACAGATACCAAAGAGTTATCAGAACACCTTATGTTGGTTGATTTAGCACGCAACGATTTAGCGCGAATCTGCCAAGCTGGAAGCCGTTATGTCGCCGAATTAACCAAAGTAGATCGCTACGCTTTTGTTATGCACTTAGTATCAAGAGTGGTAGGAACATTACGTCATGACTTAGATATTTTTCATGCCTATCAAGCCTGTATGAATATGGGGACACTCTCAGGAGCACCGAAAGTCAGTGCTATGCAACTGATTGCACAATATGAAAAAACCAAACGAGGCAGTTATGGCGGTGCAATTGGCTACTTTACTGGTAACGGTGATTTTGATACTTGCATAGTTATTCGTTCTGCTTATGTAGAAAAAGATATTGCAACTATTCAAGTGGGCGCTGGTATTGTGCTCGATTCTGATCCCAAAATGGAGGCGGAAGAAACTCGCAATAAATCACAAGCGGTTATCAATGCCATTTTACAGGCGCATGCTGAAACTCACATGCAGGAGGCTTGCTAATGGCGACGCTCTTACTACTCGATAATATCGACTCTTTTACTTATAACTTAGTCGACCTTTTACGCAGTCAACATCATCAAGTGATCATCTATCGCAATGATGTCAGTGCTTCTTTTATCGAAAAACAATTAAACCTGTTAGATAACCCTATTCTTATGTTGTCTCCCGGCCCTGGTACACCATCACAAGCGGGTTGTATGCCTGAGCTACTTAATCGCATGTTAGGTAAATTGCCTATTATTGGTATCTGTTTAGGGCATCAAGCCATTATTGAAGCTTATGGCGGTAAAGTCTCTTCTTGTGGGGAAATTTTACACGGTAAAGCTACGCTCGCCACCCATGATGGGCAGGCGATGTTTGAACATCTGCCAAATCCTCTGCCCGTCGCTCGTTATCATTCACTCTCTGGCGAAATTGTGCCTGAGCAACTTATCGTCAATGCGTGGTGTGATAACACCGTGATGGCCGTGCGCCATCGCCAACATCGAACTTGTGGTTTTCAGTTTCATCCAGAATCAATTTTAACCACTAAAGGCGCACAACTTTTACAACAAACCATTGCATGGGCACAAGCACCAAGAGGAGACGCATAATATGGATACTATCTTCAATAAATTATTTGCAGGACAACAATTAAGCTTAGAAGAGAGCCAAACACTGTTTAGTGCGATTATTCGTGGTGAATTAACAGAATCACAGTTAGCAGCGGTATTGATTAGTATGAAAATGCGTGGTGAGCACCCTCAAGAGATTGCCGGAGCAGCTCGTGCCCTATTGGATAATGCCTCTCCTTTTCCACGCCCAGATTATCTATTTTGCGATATTGTGGGTACTGGCGGCGATGGAGCCAATAGCATCAATATTTCAACAGCCAGTGCGTTTGTCGCGGCAGAAATTGGTCTAAAAGTAGCTAAACATGGTAATCGTAGCGTGTCTAGTCGCTCAGGATCATCAGATTTATTAGCGGCATTTGGTATTCCGCTAGATAAAAGTGCCAACGATGCCCGCCAATTGTTAGATGAAATTGGACTATGCTTTTTATTTGCGCCGCTTTATCACAGTGGTTTTCGCTTTGCCGCCCCTGTGCGCCAACAGCTAAGAACACGCACGCTCTTTAATGTGTTAGGCCCATTAATTAATCCAGCGCGTCCGCCTTTAGCATTAATTGGTGTTTATAGTCCTGAATTATTAATGCCTATTGCAGATACCTTAAATGTCTTGGGCTACAAACGTGCGGCAGTGGTCCATAGTGGTGGAATGGATGAAGTGTCATTACATGCTCCCACACAAGTGGCTGAGTTACACAATGGGGAAATCACTCGTTATCAATTAACCCCAAGTGATTTTGGTCTGCGTCCTTGTGCGATAAGTGATCTTGAAGGCGGTACACCTGAGGTTAATCGCCAATTATTGGCTAATTTACTGCAAGGACAAGGTAAACGCGCACACACTGAATCCGTCGCTGCCAATGTCGCCTTATTAATGCGTTTACACGGACAAGAAGATTTGAAAGCTAATACCGAAGTTGCTATGCACGCAATCTATAGCGGTAAAACCATTAATCGCGTTAATGCGCTAGCCGCAAGAGGATAAAAATAATGACTGTATTAAATGCCATTGTTAAAGATAAAGCCGAATATTTAGTTGCACGTAAAGCACAGCAACCTTTATCAACCTTTATAGATAAGATTGCGCCATCGACACGTTCATTTTATCAAGCATTAACGCAATCACACCCAGTGTTTATTTTAGAGTGTAAAAAAGCATCGCCCTCAAAAGGGATTATTCGCTCTGATTTTGATCCCGTTGCCATTGCGAAAATTTATCAACCCTATGCAGCCGCTATTTCGGTACTGACTGATGAAAAATATTTTCAAGGCAGTTTTGATTATTTACGTCAAGTTAGTGATGCCGTTCATCAACCTGTTTTATGTAAAGATTTTATTATCGATGAATACCAAATTTATTTAGCTCGTTTTTACCAAGCTGATGCCATTTTATTAATGCTTTCTGTTCTTAATGATGAACAGTACCGTGCGCTTAGTGCCGTTGCTCACCAATTAAACATGGGAGTATTAACAGAAGTGAGCACCGAAGAAGAGCGTCAGCGAGCCATTGAGCTTAAAGCAAAAGTGATCGGGATTAATAATCGTAATTTACGTGATCTCTCTATTGATTTATCTCGTACCGAACAACTTAGCCAAGGTTTACCGCAAGAGGCTATTGTTATCAGCGAATCTGGAATTCATACCCATCAACAAGTTAAAACACTAAGTCAATATGCTAATGGCTTTTTAGTGGGCAGTGCCTTGATGTCACAAGAGAATATTGCCCAAGCGGTAAGAGCACTTATTTTGGGAAAGCATAAAGTGTGCGGCTTAACCCGTACACAAGATGTTAAAGCGGCCTATCAAGCGGGTGCCTATTATGGAGGATTAATTTTTGCTGAGAAATCACCACGAAGAGTGACGCTGTCACAAGCGCAATTATTGGTAACACAAGCGCCATTAGCTTTTGTGGGCGTTTTTCAAAACCAATCTATTGAGCTGATTTGTGACTATGCTAAACAACTTAATTTATCTGCGGTTCAGTTACATGGCGCTGAAGATGCACAATTTATAGCCCAACTAAGGGAAAAAATCGCCCCACAATGTGAAATTTGGCAAGCGCTTAATATGGCTTACCACCATGATATTCAGCACATTGCGCAAGTTAACAAATATGTATTAGATAATGGTACGGGTGGCACAGGCAACACCTTTGATTGGCAAACTATTCCGCCTACTTTACGCCATAAAGCATTACTTGCAGGTGGCCTAAACAGTGATAACTGTTTAGACGCTCTAAACACCGGTTGCTTAGGACTTGATTTTAATTCAGGGGTGGAATCTTCAGCAGGTATCAAAGATCCACAACGTCTATCGCAAGTCTTTACACAATTACAACAAAGCAAATTTTCACAAAATTTCTGACAAGGACAACATCACAATGAGAAAACTTAATCCCTACTTTGGTGAGTTTGGTGGTCAATATGTACCAGAAATATTGATCCCTGCATTAGATCAACTTGAACAAGCCTTTATTGACGCACAAAACGATCCGTCATTTCAGCAAGAGTTTCAAGATCTACTCAAAAATTATGCAGGTAGACCAACGGCACTGACACTCTGTCGCAATTTGACCCAAGGTACTCGTACCCGTTTATATCTAAAACGTGAAGATTTATTGCATGGCGGTGCTCATAAAACAAACCAAGTATTAGGCCAAGCACTGCTAGCAAAACGGATGGGAAAAACAGAGATTATTGCAGAAACGGGCGCTGGGCAACATGGTGTTGCCACTGCGTTAGCTTGTGCTCTGTTAAATATGAAGTGCCGTATTTATATGGGGGCAAAAGATGTTGAACGTCAATCACCCAATGTATTTCGTATGCGTTTAATGGGTGCCGAAGTTATTCCGGTGCATAGTGGTTCATCAACATTAAAAGATGCGTGTAATGAAGCGTTACGTGACTGGTCTGGCTGCTACGAGCGTGCTCACTACTTATTAGGCACTGCGGCAGGCCCGCATCCTTATCCCACTATTGTTCGCGAATTCCAGCGCATGATTGGGGATGAAGCTAAGGCGCAAATTTTAGCCCGTGAAGGTCGTCTCCCTGATGCCGTTATCGCCTGTATTGGCGGTGGCTCTAACGCCATTGGCTTATTCGCCTCATTTATACCAGAAACCTCAGTACAATTAATTGGTGTTGAGCCGGCAGGAAAAGGGATCGAAACAGGAGAGCACGGAGCACCATTAAAACATGGCAAGTTAGGCATTTATTTCGGTATGAAATCACCGATTATGCAAACCGAAGAAGGCCAAATTGAAGAGTCCTATTCTATTTCTGCAGGATTAGATTTCCCATCCGTAGGCCCTCAACATGCGCATTTAAACAGCATTGGCCGTGCAGATTATGTTTCTGTGACAGATGATGAAGCCATTGAGGCTTTTAAAACGCTATCACGCCGTGAAGGGATCATCCCCGCATTAGAATCGTCACATGCTCTGGCCTATGCGTTGAAACTGATTGCCCAAAATCCAGATAAAGAACAACTCTTAATTGTCAATTTATCCGGACGAGGTGACAAAGATATTTTTACTGTTAACGATATTTTAGCTGCACGAGGAGAAATTTAATGAGCCGTTATCAATTATGCTTTGAAGCATTAGCACAAAAACAACAAGGCGCGTTTGTTCCCTTTGTCACTTTAGGTGATCCCGATGCTGAACTGTCGTTAAAAATTATTGACGCATTAATTGAAGGGGGTGCAGATGCATTAGAGATAGGCATTCCATTTTCTGATCCACTGGCTGATGGCCCTACTATTCAAGGGGCAAACTTACGGGCATTAAATGCTAATGTCACCCCAACCCTCTGTTTTGAGTTATTAAGCCAGATCCGCCAAAAACACCCCACTATTCCGATTGGACTATTGGTGTATGCAAATCTTGTTTTTAGCAATGGCGTTGATAATTTTTACCATAAATGCCAACAAGCGGGTGTTGATTCAGTACTGATTGGTGATGTTCCCTTACGTGAAGCAAAACAATTTCGAGAAGCGGCATTAAGCGCGAATATTGCCCCTATTTTTATTTGCCCGCCCAATGCAGATGATGAGTTATTACAAGAGTTAGCCACCAGCGCAGAGGGATATACTTATCTATTATCAAGAGCCGGTGTTACGGGGACAGATAAACGAGCAGAACAGTCACTCACTCATTTAACCAGTAAACTTAAAGCTTATAATGCACCACCCGCATTACAAGGTTTTGGTATTTCTGAGCCACAACAAGTTTCACAGGCTATTAGTAATGGTGCATTTGGCGCTATCTCAGGATCAGCCGTTGTACAAATTATTGAAAATAACCTACATCAACCTGATGTGATGTTAAAAATGTTGACGCAGTTTGTGCAACAAATGAAAGCCGCAACAATAATCGTTTAAGTCTAAAATTATTATCGCCGTCTGCTTAGAGAAAACTTTTTCCTAAGCAGATTTTTCCTAATTTAATCATTAACAATCGACCATCACTTCCCCATCAGCCTCTATTCGTAGCGCGAGTAATGCTTGATTCGCCTGAACAAGCATAAAACTATTTTTGCTCAGTCAGTTGGCAATCTGTCATTTCTTGCACATACTTTATATAGGGTATACAGCTTTAGGTTTTCTATTCAGTAGTACTCAATCAATAATGTCATTATAAGGAGTTTGATAATGAAACTATGGGCAAAAATTTCTACCGTATTAGCGGCATTACTTATGGCCATGACTTTATCTGCATGCTCTCCAACAGCAACATCAGAAGGCACTGGGGGATATTTTGATGACTCGGTGATCACCACTAAAGTAAAAACAGCTTTAATTGGTGAGAAAAACCTAAACTCAACACAAATTAGCGTTGAGACATTTAAAGGTAAAGTTCAGTTAAGTGGTTTTGTCTCTTCACAGGCTGATGCAAATCGCGCCATAGAAACCGCACGTAAAGTCACTGGCGTTAAAGGTGTCATTAACTCAATGGTTATCCGTTAAGCTATTTTTTATAAGTCAGTAAGAAAAAAGCCACTTCGGTGGTTTTTTTCTTGTCTCATCTAAAGCAATCCACACTCTTTGATATGAAGATCAATTTTTGACAAATTCTCTGTTTTACTAAAATAAGCCGTTTGTTTTTTACGGGTAAAATACCCCAAAAAAAACCGTTAAAACTAAAGTTATACTTATCTTTTTTCGATGTTATTTTCACCACACTGGTGACTTTCACTTAAATTTGATGCGACCATCATTTTCTTAATAGTACTATCCAATATCAGTAATAATATTTTTGGCCGATTTAGGCGCTATTTTTTAATTATTATTAGGCAATATCATGGGCAGATAAAACATGCAAATAAAATACATCTATAAATTCCCATTTATGCGAGCCAATTAAATGCTCATCGAGAATAGTGATTATTTTTTTAACTAATAAAAAATATAAAGATGCATTTTTAATACACCATTAAAATATACCTCTATTATTTTAGTTATAATCAGCTAAGCCTTAATACACATAATAGAGGTAATAAAATTTTTTAGTCTAAACACGATAACTGTAGATAAGCAATTATGATTAACACAGATAAAAAAAAGCGGAGCCACTGCCCCGCTGATACTTAATAGCATATTCTGTTATTGCAAGAATAATTAGAAACGATAACCAACACCGAACATAAACACAAATGGGTCTATGCGTGTATTAATTTTTTGATCAGGGATATTATCCCCTTTGAACTTAACATCAGTTTCGATATTCATCCACCAAACAGAGGCATTCAGCATCCAGTTTTTATCAAGGTTATAGTCTAAACCTGCTTGTGCTGCAAAGCCCCAAGAGTTTTTAAGGTCTAGGCTATTCAGACCTAGAGCATTCACTGTTTCATTGTTATTGAATTTTTCATCAAAGAAGGTCGTAAAGTTTAGACCAGCACCTAAATAAGGGCGTAATTTATCTTCAGAATGACCAAAGTAATACTGTGCCATTAATGTTGGTGGTAAATGTTTAACTTTAGCAATTTCACCCACACCTGTTAACGTAACTTTATGCTCAAAAGGTGTTGCTGCCAATAACTCAACCCCAATATTATCAGTTACCATATAACCAAAGGTTAAACCTAATTGAGTGTTATTATTTACATCAAAGTGACCGACATTTAATACATTATCAGATCCTGCATTAGGACGAACTGTTGCAGTACCCGCACGGAATAAAAAATCACCCGCTTGATGAGCAAAAGAAATAGACGGTGCAAGTGTTGCAGCCGCTAGAATAAGCGCAGAAAGTTTTTTCATTATTTAACCCATTCCTGTAATAAGTAAAATCTCCGCTAAAATATACCCATTAATAAGTAATTATGATCTAATGCCGATCACAACTTTGGAATTATTTTTGCAGAAAGTGTTATTCCTCTCTTTATTATTTATGATGCTGATTATTTATAATTGATCCACATCAAATTTAGCATTAATACAATATTTTCTTATAATTAAATTTATTGTTTTTAAGAATCATTAAATAAAAGAACCTCATTAAAAGATGATATTTGACAATATCGTTATTTAATTGTTAATTTAATGTTTCATCTGATTTGATTATTTAATTTTCATTCACCAAACGAATGAAAAAAACCTTTCAATAACAATAGCTATAGAAATAACAGAAATGATCCCTTTTTGTTGTCTTAAAAGGTACAATATGTCCCATTGACTTAGTCTATTTGTATAGGAGCAGTTTCATGCCTACCCCGGCACGCACAATCTACCGTGATAGTCTTAACTTTTATAAAAATGAACAACGTAGCATTATCACGCTATCTGCAGTTTTGGCCCTCATTTTAGCTGTCATATATCTATTGGTTGGCCCTAATGCACAAGAATCACAAATAATTAATGACTTTATTATTAATTTTCAAAAAACCAGATTCGCTGATGTCTCACCCGCTGAATTAGAAGCGATGAATAACAGTGTTATTGGGGTATTTCAAAAGGTCTTACTGGTCTATGTTTTTGAGCTTTTTCAGCAAAGTATTCTGGTTTTAGTGATTTTAATGTTGGCAATGGCACTTTCTGCCGGTCATAACGTGACATTGAACCAAACGTTTAATGCCAGCTTACCCCGTTTACCGAAGATGTTTCTGCTAATTTTGCTCTGCTCTATTTTAATTAGTGCAGGCTTTATGTTGATTATCCCTGGTATCATTTTATTAGTGGGGTTTGCACTAGCGCCAGTCGTACTGGTACGCCAACAATCTATTGGTAGCGCAATACGTCTAGGCTGGAAAATGGGCTTTGGTGAATCAGGGGCGCTGATCCCTGCCTTAGGAATTTGGATTTTATTACAATTTGGGATTGGCTTCTTAAGCAATATTACGGGTGAATTGCCTAACATGATCCACAAATTTTTATATTATTTTTTAAAGAATATTACGTCTGCATGGATGATTATTTATCTATTCCGTCTGTTTATGCTGACTGAAAATAAATATATCACCAAGTAACCCCCTCGCAGCAAACAATGCCGTGCTAATGTGATTAATAGATTAGCACGGCATTGTTATTAACATAATCATTTAAAAACAATCAATTAACCTTACACACCTATCCAGCCACTAAACCCCATGTTATTCATTCTATCCCCCCGTTTCCGTATCTCTGATGAAAGTGGCTTGGTTATCTTCAGCAAACGGCACTTGTTGTTGCTGTTTGTGTTTTTCTTTTATTTGTTGTCGACTTTGATATAAACGAATAACAAAATAGAGATCGGGGGCAATAATTAAATCATCATCATTGATAGTGATCTTGTTACGTACAATCCAACGATTTAATTCTGTTCTGCGCCCAGCCAATACCAATTTAACGCCTTTGATCCTAAGCTCTCTAATTAGCTCATCAATAACAGCAAAAACACTCACATCGTCATAAGTAAAACTTACAGTAGCATCAACCGCTAACCATGCAGGACGTTGTGGCGCGCTGTCCACTAGCTGTAGTACCCGCTTTTTAAAATAGCCAACATTGAAATAGGTTAAGGGGGAATTAAAACGATACATCATCAATCCTGATATCGATTCAATGCCGTTACCTTGGTTGATTGAGTGGATCATTCCTTGTTCATCAACACCTAATAACTGATCACTTGGGCGGAATACAATACGTAAAAATTGCAATAACCCAAGTAACACAGCAAAACCAATGCCGTTAATCAATCCCGCTAACAACACCGCTAATAAAGTAAAAGTCGCTAAGGTAAAAGCTTGTCGATTTCGTTTACGATAAGACCAAATATGACGAATACTTAGCAATGACCAAGAGGAAACAATCAGCACAACGCCTAAAGAAGATAACGGAATGTAGGCAATAAAGTCGGTCATAAAAAGCAACACAACTAAAATTACTAACGCAGCCACAATAGAGACCAATTGTGTTTTACCGCCAACAGAATCATTCACCGCAGTACGGCTACTGGCGGCACTTACTGCAAATCCTTGCGAAAGTGCCGATGCGATATTAGCAATGCCTAATGCCTTTAATTCTTGGTCGGCATCAACATCATAACCATTTTTGCTAGCAAAACTTCTTGCCGTCATCATAAAGCTAACAAAACTAATCACCGCAAGGTTAATGGAAGGAACAATTAATTCACGAAGTGATCCAAGATGAAAGCCACTCATTGAAACGATGGGTAAAAAGAGATCACCGTTGTCTGCTTCTTTATCAACAATAGCAATCCCATAATTGACTAAATCAAATTGCCAACTTAAATAGGTCATCACCACCATAGCAATTAACGGAGCGGGCCAACGTTGTCTAAAATGACGAATACCTAATAGTAATGCTAAGGTTAGCGCCGACATCAACAGTGTTGGCCAATGTGCTTCTTTTAATCGAAAAGGTACTTCAAGTAATTTTTCAATTAAATATTCTGGGGAGGTGGTAAAACCAAATACTTTACTCAATTGCCCCACCATGATAGTGATGGCAACACCATTTAATAGACCTTGTAATATAGGTCTAGAGAGAAAGTCCGTAAATGCGCCAAAGCGAAAATGACTCGCAAGAATGCACCAAAAACCGGTCATTGCAGTCATTATAATGGCCAGTTGCCAACGGGTATTTTCATCCCCCGCAGAAAGAGGGATGACAACTGCGGCTATCACGGCACAAGTTGCAGCATCAGGGCCAGTAATTAATTGGCGTGAAGTGCCAAATAAAGCATACATGATCATGGGTAAGATACAGGCGTATAATCCCACAATGGCATTGATACCGAGTAATTCGGTATAAGCGATAGCAACAGGCAATGCAACCGCAGCAACAGAAAGCCCTGCTTTAATATCATATCCAAGATATTCACGCTGATAATTAAACAATAAGCCTAATCCAGGCATCCATTTTATTATTCTTTTTCCGTTCATTGATTTCCTCTTATCAGAATTACTTTTTCGCGCATTCATCAAAAAGTCGCGTGAAGAGATTATGGCTCAATGAATCATATACTAGAGTGATGTTTTAATCTCCTACCATAATCAATACTTTATCTTTAAATGACGCAAGATTAAATTAAACCTTATATTCAATGAGTTAATCTAATATAAAACCGCCATATTGTGATAAATAAGCCTGATCTTATTAAAGATATGCAATTGTTTACCCTTTTCATGTCGCTTTGCATTAGAATAACCTAGTTTATAAATTTAACGACAATAGGTTTCTATCGGTTATGAAAAACGGCTGGCTTAAGCAATTACTTGATTTCGCTCCACTATTAGTGTTTTTTATCTTTTATAAATGGCAAGATATTTTCTATGCTTCTGGCGCATTAATTGTAGCAACATGGATCTCAGTCGGTTTAACATGGCTTATTTTCCATAAAGTCGAAAAAGCACCACTGATCACCGCAATCGTTGTAACGATATTTGGTACATTGACTATCGCTTTCCATTCAGATGTCTTTATTAAATGGAAAGTCACCGCAATCTACGCCATTTTTGCGCTAGTGCTTATTGCGATGCAACTCTTTACGCCGAAAACATTAATGGAAAGAATGCTAGGTAAAGAATTAGCGATGCCAGCGACTAATTGGAAAAAACTCAATATCGCTTGGGTACTGTTCTTTTTAGCTTGTGCGCTGGGTAATCTTTATGTCGCATTTTCTTTATCTCAAGAAACTTGGGTAAACTTTAAAGTCTTTGGGTTAACAATATTAACCTTAATCTTTACTGTGATTAGTGTTGTGTATATCTGGAACAACCGGTTACCCGAAGAAGAGACGAAAGAGGAATCAACAGAAAGTCATACATCTGAAACATCAGATAACGGAACAACATCAACATCTAAAGTATTACATAAAGATGTGACATCTAAATCTGAATAATGACCTCTATTTTATCGGGAGACTGCCTCAAGGGAGTCTCCTTAGTTTTAACATTGATAGATAGTATTTCCCCATGACTGAACAACAATCTTTGCCTAATGGTGAGCTAGTATTACGTACGCTTGCCATGCCAGCTGATACTAACGCCAATGGTGATATTTTCGGTGGCTGGATAATGTCTCAAATGGACATTGGTGGTGCCATTTTAGCGAAAGAAATTGCCTTAGGTCGCGTTGTTACTGTAAGTGTAACAGGCATTACCTTTCTAAAACCTGTTGCCGTTGGCGACGTCGTTTGCTGTTATGCTCGTTGTTTAAAAACCGGTAACTCTTCAATTACTGTTAATATTGAAGTGTGGGTTAAAAAAGTAGCAACCGAGCCGGTAGGTCAACGGTATCGTGCCACTGAAGCCGTGTTTACTTATGTAGCAGTCGATGAGAATAATAGCGCTCGTCGCCTACCTGAAGGTAAAACCAATTTTACCTTAGCAAGTACCATGGAATAACCTTTTAAGCTCAATAAAACCAACAAAAAAGGCACTTATCAAAAGTGCCTTTTTTATCATTGAGTGATGTGACGCTTTATCAATCAATGGCTTCTTATTAACTTGCAGAAACACCATCTATATTAAAATCAATGATAACCACTTTACCTTTATAAGGGATTTTCTCATAACGCCATTGACGCATTGCTTTTCTCACTTCGCGCTCAAAGACATTTTTTGGGTTAGCAGAGAGAATTTCTACATTATCTACCCGTCCATCGGCATCGATATCAAAGCGTACTTTTATTGAACCCTCAATACCCACAGCCTTGGCACGAGAAGGATAGATAGGTAACCCTTGGCGAAGCACATTAGGTACTTTCCCTTCCCCTTGGCTAGTTGTCGCAACAGGCTTTTCCTCACCTTTATTACTCGGTGTAGCGTTGGGATTAAGATTTTTCATCTCATTTCCCTTGTTCAGCGCCAATGGCTGTTGCTGTGGCCGTTCGACAGGTGGCTTTGGTTTTTCCACCGGTTTTGGCTTAGGTTTTGGTTTCGGTTCGGGCTTCTTCTCTATCGGTTTTTCAATCACCGGTTTTACATCTGGGATCGGTTCTGGTTCTGGCTCAGGTTCTGGCTCGACAACAGGCTCAGGCTCCGGTGGCGTCACCTCTTCAACTACAGGCTCAGGCTCTCCTACCGGCTCATCTGCAGCAAAGGCTAGCATCTGTATAGAAATAGGTTCTGGTGCAATTGGCTTATCTTCTACAACATACAGTATGGCAGCCGCAACAAGCGAGGCATGCAAACACAGTGATATAAATACCCAAAGCTTAAAGCGCATAACTGATCTTATTTCACCTAAACAAAAAATAATGCCTCTAGTTTAAATGCAAATAGCAATCATATTCAATAACGTTTATCAAAATGATTGCTATAACAACTAAAAAAGCTAAAGATCAATTTAGTTCGGTGTATTGCACGAACAACAGCGCTCTATGTTTTCTAGAAGTATCAAGCTTACGCATTTGGTAAATACGTAAGTTACGGCGTGATTGACCCTCTAACCAACGGCGACGGCGACGTAACGCTTGTCTCATCATTCGCCAACGTGCCACTTCATTCCTGCTATGTCTCATTGCAATCAATACCTATTTTTTCAAATAAGTGGTGTATTATAGGACGTTCATTTTATGATCCAAGGGGGGATTGATAATTTGCCTTATTTTTTATTTATGCTTTATACCTTTCTCTCAAAAATAAAATGTATCAAAATAAGTATATAGCGACTTATTTGATGTTTATCTCTTACCAGAGAGATTTGACAGAGAAAATAATCCTGATTTAATAACAACATTTGGCAAATAATAGAAATAATGAACTATTGTTAGTAAATTGCCTCCGACCTATTCATGCGATTCTTTTTCAACGGAAAATAGCTTTACTATGACAACATTTTATACTGTATTAAGTTGGCTAACTTTTTTCTTCTATTGGCTATTGATCGCAGGGGTCACATTTCGTGTCCTAATGCATCGACGACCTGTCACCTCAACGATGACATGGCTACTGATTATTTATATCCTTCCTTTAGTCGGTGTTATCGCCTATTTTGCCTTTGGTGAACTTCATCTTGGTAAACGCCGTGTCGAACATGCTAGGCAGATGTGGCCTTCCGTAGTTGCATGGCTTGAAGAATTAAAAAAGTGTAAACATATTTTCGCTAAACACTATAGTGATGTTGCGGAGCCCATCTTTCAGTTAACCGCTAAACGCCAAGGTATTAATGGTGTAAAAGGTAATAAGATCCAGCTACTAACAACTTGCGAAGACTCATTAAATGCCATCACGCGTGATATTAATAATGCGCGCGATAATATTGAAATGGTGTTTTATATCTGGCAATCCGGAGGATTGGTAGAAGAAGTCACTGAAGCCCTTATTCAAGCGGCTAAACGTGGTGTAAAATGTCGCATTATGGTGGATTCTGCAGGAAGCCGTAGTTTCTTTCGCACCAATGGCCCTGCAAGAATGCGAGCCGCCGGCATTGAATTTGTCGAGTCATTACAAGTCAATCTGTTCCGTTTCTTCTTGCGTCGTATGGACTTACGTCAGCATCGTAAAATAGTATTAATTGATAACTACATTTCCTATACCGGCAGTATGAATATGGTCGATCCACGCTATTTTAAACAAGATGCGGGTGTCGGTCAGTGGATTGATATTATGGTCAGAATGGAAGGCCCTGTTTCTACGACACTGGGTATTATTTATGCTTTCGACTGGGAAATGGAAACGGGTGAACGCCACTTACCACCGCCACCAGATAACAATATTATGCCATTTGAACAAGCAAATGGGCATACTACACAGGTGATTGCCTCAGGTCCCGGCTTTCCTGAAGAACTCATTCAACAATCATTAATTACGGCCATCTATTCAGCCAGAAAAGAATTAGTCATGACAACCCCCTACTTCGTGCCAAGTGACGATCTGGCTCATGCCATTTCAACCGCCGCTATGCGTGGTGTTGATGTCAGTATTATTGTGCCACGAAGTAATGACTCTTTCCTTGTACGTTGGGCAAGCCGAGCCTTTTTTACTGAAATACTTGAGGCGGGCGTAAAAGTTTTTCAATTTGAAGATGGCCTATTACATACAAAAAGTGTAATGGTTGATGGTCAACTGAGTATGGTTGGCTCGGTTAACCTTGATATGCGTAGTTTATGGCTTAATTTTGAAATAACTGTTGTGATTGATGATGAATGTTTTGCTAGTGATCTTAGCATCGTACAATATGATTATATTGCACGTTCAACACAACTTACTCTTGATGAATGGGAAAAACGTCCATTTATGAATCGGGTGTTAGAACGCCTTTGTTATTTCTTTAGCCCACTTCTCTAGAAAGAGTGATACAATCAGCTCAGTAATTATATCAACAATAAAATAGTTAGCGAAAACAGCTAACTATCGATATAAATAGCGCGACAATATTGACATAATTTATAGGCATGACCATGAACCAACCAACCTTAATCAGTGAAGAAGAAGCTTTAGAACAAGCCTATGATCTCTTTTTAGCGCAAGCCGCTGATAATCTTGATGTAGCCGATCAGCTGCTTTTTAATTTACAATTTGAAGAACGAGGTGCAGCTGAAGTTGTTACATTAGGGAATGATTGGCAATTTATTGTCGGTTTACCTGTTTCATCAGCCCGGTTTAGTGAAGTGATTATCGGTCTTGCACCGGATGAAAACGCCGATATTGATGATATTTTTGGTCGTGTATTAATTAGTCGTGATCCCCTGCAACCCATGTACCATATTATTTGGAAATCTTAACTTCTTAATAACCACACAATTTGTCTGTTTAACTACACTGGCGAACTTATCAATTTTACTTTGTTTAAAAGTAGCTTATATAAAGACTAAAAAGGTCGCAAAAGCGACCTTAGAAAATATATTGACTATCGTGTGTGACACCTTTGATTAAAAACGATAACCGATACCCACTACCCAAGTAGTAAAATCAATATCATATAGTTTGGAGTATTCATAAGAAACATCAATAGCTAAGTTAGTGATTGGGTTTACTTGTACACCTAATCCATAAGCCATTGATATCTTATTTTCTTTTTCTCTTTCATCATAGTAGTGAAAGTCTTCATGAAAATAGCCAAAACCTATTAGTCCATATGCACTGACATAATTGTTAAGGCGGTAACTTGGACCTGCCGTTAACGAATAGTAGCTAATCTTTGAAGTACCTGCATATCCCCAATGATCATAACCATCATTTTTATTTTTTGCATATGAAAACGAGCTGATAACGCCCCAATCATTAGCTACTTCATGATTATATTTTAAGTTAATACCTTTAAGGTTATCATTTATTAAATCTTCATCGACTTTCAATTTAGATTTAGCATACCCTATCGACACTGTATTTTCTAATGTTGCATAAGCATTAAAAGAAAGAGTAGAAACAACGAGTATTGAAGTTGAAAGCAAAAAATTAAATTTCATTTTTATTCTCTATATAAAATAACAAAAAAACTAAAAAAATTATATTTTTTATGAAGTTAAGCATCTTTAAACAATAAAAACGATACAATAAAAAACATTTATTATAAAGAAATTCTTATTAATAAAATGAAAATAAAATCTCTCTCTTTAATTAGAGTAAACTTATATTATTTTTATCCACCATTAAGTAAATATTAAGAATTGTTATTGTTTTTGATTATTCTAAATTAACCAAAATATAAAAATAAAAAATCATACGCTTATATAAAATAAATATTATTAAATCTATTATTTTATGCTATCTTTATAGCATAATTTATCTTATGTTATTTTTTTATTAGTTGAGTTATCAATGTTAAAATTAAATAAAATTCATCATGTGGCGATTATTTGTTCTGATTATACCGTCAGCAAACACTTTTATTGTCAAATACTGGGGCTTACCCTATTAAATGAAAAATACCGTGAAGAAATACAATCTTGGAAAGCTGAGCTTGCGTTAGGTACAGTCTACCAAATTGAATTATTTAGCTTCCCAGATGCGCCAGCACGTTTAAGTTACCCAGAAGCACGTGGTCTACGCCATGTGGCATTTGCAGTGGACGATCTTGATGCTTCAGTTGCTTATTTACAACAAAACAATATTCAATGTGAGCCAATACGTATAGATCCTAGTAGCCAAAAACGTTTTACCTTTTTTCAAGATCCCGATGGCTTACCTTTAGAGCTTTATTCAATATAGTTCACAACATATAACAAGGCCGCAATAAATAATGCGGCCCCAATTAATATATTATTTATTAATACGTTAAAATATAGACATAAAATGATTAATCTATATTTTTATCAAATACACTATTGACTAAAGTGATTTTTGACTCTGCTTTTGTATATTGTTTAATCATCGGAATGATGCGACGAAAATGTTCACTATTACAATGAATATCTAGTGCTTCTTTATTTGGCCATGATTCAATAAAAATAAAGTGACCGGGATCTTTCTCATCAACAAATAAATCATAGCTAATACAAAGTGCTTCTTGTTGGCTAGCTTTCACCAATTCTTGGTAAAGTGGTAAGACCGTTTCTATTGATCCTGATTTAATAAAATCTTCTGCAATAACCTTTATCATAAATATCCCTTACTATTAATATAGAATGGTGATGAGGTACTATTTACTATTATAGAGGTTATATTATGATTAAAAATAATAGAAAAATTCAAACATAATACCGCCCAAACCAATAGGGTTTAATGGCCCAAAAAGACCAATAGGTAGAAAAGTGGTTGCCATAATTTATTTTCCTTAGTTTTATATGCAAGTGTATATGTTGCTATTATTTTTGATAAAAATAGATAAATCAATAAGATAAACTCTACTTTTTAAGATAATATTGACCCTATTCACTTTTGTTCTGTATCACGATGATCTTCCCCCCTATTTTCTACTAAAAAACAACTTACTTTCTGTATAAAAATCATTATTTACGAATAATTATGCTAAAAGTGTATAAAAATAGGCGTTTAAATTTTTCTGTTTCTCTTTATATAATAACAGGTCAACGTTTATATCATGTACAGTAAAAGTATGGGGGGTTACTGTGTGGCTTGAACAATTTGGAGTGCTCAATATTTGGACATATCTTGCGGGTATGTTCTTTATTATTATCGTCCCCGGCCCTAATTCCCTTTATGTGCTTAAAACCAGTGCATCAAGAGGAGTTGGTGCAGGTTATCGAGCCGCATTAGGGGTTTTTATTGGCGATGCTATCTTAATTTTCTTAGCATTTATCGGTGTGGCATCAGTTATTAAAGCCTCTCCAGTGCTTTTTACTATTGTCCGTTTCTTAGGTGCTTTTTATCTACTCTATCTCGGTATCAAAATTATTCATGCTAACTTCTTTGCCAAAAAGCAAAGCCATACTGAGACAAACTGTATTCAAGAGCATGTATTTCGTAAGGCATTAACATTAAGCTTAACCAACCCCAAAGCGATTTTGTTTTATATCTCCTTTTTTGTGCAATTTATCGACTTTAACTATGCACATACTGGTTTATCCTACTTGATCTTAGCTTCTATGCTTGAAGCATTTAGCTTTGTTTATCTCTCTTTTCTTATTTTTGGTGGTGTAGCATTGGCGCGTTTCTTCGGTTCACGTAAAAATATCGCTAAACTGGGAAATGGTATTGTTGGGCTATTTTTTATGGGGTTTGCCACCAAACTTGCCACACTCTCCTCTTAAATAGACGTCCTTTAGTGACTTAAATAAGGGGCTGTTGTTATCAATAGCGATTATCTTTGATTATCTTTATAGTAATCGCTATTTTCCCCGTTACTATCTTGGTCAGTAAGTCAGCCCCACAGGGTGGCGATTATTTTACTTAGCAGTTTCGAAATGCGCGATGCTTCTGTTATCATTGTCGGCCTATCATTTCCTTGCAATAAGTGGTGATTAAATTTTGCTTTTTAGCTTTATTCGTTTAAACGCATAGATATTATGTTATTCCGATAAAGCACGTCATACAACAAATTGAAAACAAAGCAGAAAACCCCTTTAAAGTAAGTTAAAAAACCTTAGCAACGATATAGAACCGTAAAAAATGAGCATCCCAAAAGAGCAATATAATTTTAACAAATTACAAAAACGCTTACGCCGTAACGTTGGGCAAGCTATCGCTGATTTTAATATGATTGAAGATGGCGATAAAATCATGGTGTGCCTTTCTGGCGGGAAAGATAGCTATACTCTCCTATCTATCTTAATGAATTTGCAAAAAAGCGCGCCAATACAATTTTCCTTAATTGCCGTTAATTTAGATCAAAAACAGCCGGGCTTCCCTGAGCATATTTTACCTGAATATCTTGAGCAACTGGGTGTAGAGTATAAAATTGTTGAAGAGAATACTTACGGTATTGTAAAAGAGATCATTCCAGAAGGTAAAACCACCTGTTCACTTTGCTCTCGCTTACGTCGTGGTATTTTATACCGTACAGCCACCGAAGTTGGGGCAACAAAAATTGCTTTAGGCCACCATCGTGATGATATTTTAGAAACGCTGTTTCTGAACATGTTTTATGGTGGAAAGCTAAAGGGCATGCCACCTAAATTAATGAGTGATGACGGAAAACATATCGTTATTCGTCCATTGGCTTATGCCAGAGAAAAAGACATTGAGCGTTTTGCTCAAGCAAAAAATTTCCCTATTATTCCGTGTAATCTTTGTGGCTCTCAACCTAACTTGCAACGCCAAGTGATCAAAGAGATGCTAAGAGATTGGGATAAACGTTACCCTGGGCGCATTGAAACCATGTTTAGGGCAACCCAAAATATTGTTCCGTCGCATCTATGTGATACCCAATTATTTGACTTTGCTAATATCAAACAGGGTGATGAGATTATTAACGGCGGTGATCTAGCATTTGATAAGGATGATATTCCAACAAGCCCTATTCTTTCCGATGATGAAGATGAGCGTCCTGATTTTAGCCAAGCTAGATTGGATGTTGTTGAGGTAAAATAAGCATAGCCAGTATTATCCCTAGCAAACCATCGTCGTTACGCTGGGGTTTAATATGCTTTGCTTATGACGAGAATAATAAGCAAAAAAAAACCGATGTTTATTTAACATCGGTGTAATAATGGTCAATTATTCTGTATTAAGAACTCAATATGAGAAAAACTACAATTATGGAGCACAACGTTCATCGCTCAACGTTGTATTCACCTGCGAGAGTTATAATGCCAGATGTTGGCATTTAAAAAATTGATATATCTCAAACAGAGTTAGAGAATTCTTTTTTAAATCCATTTAGTTACGATTAATTTGCTGAAATTTCACAACCACCTACTACGCTTTAACCACCAAGCAACAATCACAATCAAGAAAAACAGTGAAAAGCAAAATATAGCAAAGCCATAAGGAAATTCATTACCGGGGATCCCCCCTAAATTAACCCCAAATAGTCCTGTCAAAAAGGTCGTGGGCAAAAATAGCATCGCCATTAATGACATGGTATATGTTCGTCTGTTCATCGCATCTGCCATCATTGAAGTAATTTCATCAGCAATAACGGCTGTACGAGAAATACTACTATCTAAATCTTCTAATCGACGCGAGAGACGTTCTGATATTTCAACCAAACTAATGCGATCACTGTCGCTCATCCAAGGTAATTTTTCGATAGAAAGTCGGGAGAATACATCACGTTGTGGCGCCATATAACGGCGTAACACAATCAGTTGCTTACGTAGCAATGCCAATTCACCTCGAGCCGGAATTTGCTGATCGAGGATCATATCTTCCAACTCAATTAATTGGTCATGAAGTGTTTCAACAAAATCGCCTATTTCATCTGTCACTGCATCGGCCATAGTGATCAACCAACTACCACTATTTTCTGGACCATCACCCACTTCTAAAGAGTGGATCACCGAATCAACGGAATTAACGCGACGATGTCGGCTCGAAATAATCATTTGACCATTAATATAAATACGATACGCAATCAGTTCATCCGGCCGATCATCGGGGTTGTTATTAATCGTTTGCAAATTAATAATAACCCCTTCCCCGATACGCTGTGCCTTAGGTCGAACATTTTCAGCTAAAAGCACATCTTTTGCGATAGGAGGAAGTAACTCAGTCTGATTAATCCACTGATCACTTTTGGGTTTACGGTAATCGAGATGAACCCAAAAAGGCCTTTCATTACTTGCTATGCTATTAGCCGTGATCGGCATAATTCCGCCATGCCCATTAAGCTGAGCCGTATAGATAGCATCAGAATCTTCGATTATAGCGTTATTGACACTTTTCATTATTCGTCCTCCTTGATACCATCATTTAAAATATAATTTTATGCTTTTTTCTAAAATCATGTAAACAATCAATAATATTGCCTTTATTTGATTATGTTGCAAGAGGTTAAATCAAGCTACTATTTAGCCTAGATTAACGCCATCACGTCCCCCCATCTACAACAACATTATTGAGTAAGATATTTTCTACTTTAAGATTTTTACACTAAAATAAGCATTAATTATTAGGTTATGATAGATTTTTCAATATATGCCTATATTTAGGTTATCGATTGGCACTAGATATTAGTCATAAAAATGAAATTTGCTTAAAATAAACGTAAATATTAAATTAATTTGTCGCCCCTGAAATAAGGCTATTAATATGAAAAAGTTTCTCACCATTCCTTTATTTTTACTTTTAGCAGGATGCAATACAGCGACAGGAACCAACCCCCAAGTTATGAACGATTCGACAAAAACACTGCTTATTGACTCTCAGCTTTATGATTGTGTTGGTGTTGCGCCAATGAAATGCATGAAAGTAAAAGAATTACCTGCTGGTGAATGGTCTCTCTTCTATCAAAATATCGAAGGATTTGATTACCAAGCGGGAACGCAGTACAAAGTAAAAGTCAAAGTTACAGATATTCCTAATCCTCCTGCGGATGCACCAAGCATCAAATATACACTGGTTGAGATCTTAGATAAAAAGTAAGTAACTCACTAGCTAAACAATGGATTTTCGGATCCATTGTTTATTTCGCTATTATTACGCTTTCCTTTAGCTATAAATTATAAATAAGATCCAATAATAATAACGATTATTTATAAAATATCTTATATTATCTAAGATTATAGTAATTACCCTTCTATTAATACCAAAATAATTTCTTTTAACTCAATAAGAATGCTAGTTTTTTTTAAGAATCATTCCAAAGAAATTAACTTGAAATATGTTATTAACTCACTAAAAATATCGCCATCTCCAACAAATTAGATACGCGATAATGAAAAAAAATCTTATTTTATTTATAAGCTTTATTTTACCTTTCTCTCCATCACTACATGCTTTTGAGAATAATCAGGCAATTTATGGCGGTTACATATATGGAAAAATAAAAAACCACAAAGCAAATGGTGCAATAATAAGTTATCACTATGGATCCGATATTCACTGGGGAATGTTACTTTCATTACTGCATATCAAGTCAACACATCAAAGCCATTTTATAGACGCTAGCTCACTTAAACTAGGCACAAAAGATGAACATGCAAAGGTTTCTGCATTGTTAATAGGCCCAACGTATCGAATTACACCTTCTTTGGCTATCTACGCCCAAATGGGGCCTAAAAAATTAAAATATCGAGTTGATAAAAGTTATTCAGGCGTTGCGGTAACCGATACCATTATCGTCGACACCACCAATGTGATGTTTCAAGCGGGTATTGATTATAGCCTTAGAAAAAATGTAGGCATTAATCTTGGCTATTTACATTCAGATACTGAGTCAAACAAACATAATATTAGACTAAATAGTATCCAATTATCCCTAGGCTATCGTTTTTAATGTTTTATAAATAAACGATAACATAAGTTAAAAATAATCTTATCAATTTTATTTGTTGTTAAAATACGTTTACTGACCACTGAAATTATAATTATAAAGCTATATTAAGTAGTTATACCTATAAATAAAAAGTATAAATTTATACTTTGCATCAACTGCACGATTAGTCAAAACATTCATGCAAAATTATATTAACATAATTTTGCAATGTTTATTCCTTTTGAGTCTCCTTCTGTTGCATAACAGAGGGATTTTTTTTCTCTATCTCTCTTCCCCTAAAAAAAAGTACGCAATAATCATTACGTACTCTTTGCTAATATTTTGGCTTTCTTATCTTATTGCCTGTAACACTTATTTAATGCTTTATAACATACAGCATATGGCTATAAGCGACATCTTCAGGATTCTCAATGGGATAACCTTTTAGCCAAGGTTTGATTAGACGACCATTAGTATACTGATAGATAGGGGCAATAGGCGCCTCTTCCGCAATAACCTGTTCTGCACGATTATAGAGACGATTTCTTTCCTCTTCATCTGTCGTCATATTGGCTTGGACTAAAATCTCATCATATTGCTGGCTCTGATATTTTGGGATATTTCCAGCATGCTTAGAGCCTAATAAAGATAAAAATGTGGAGGGTTCATTGTAATCGCCTATCCATGACGCTCTTATCACATCAAAATCACCCGAATTACGACTATCAATATAAGTTTTCCACTCTTGATTGCGTAAGTTTACCTTTACGCCTAACTTTTTCTTCCACATAGAGGCGACAGCAATGGCGATCTTTTGATGATTTTCTGAATTATTATAAAGCAGAGAGAGAGTTAAAGGATTATGAGGACCATAGCCGGCTGCTGATAACAATATTTTGGCTTGGCTATCTAATTCATCCTGACTGTATTCATCATATAGCGTTGGCTCAGGCGTAAAATTAGCCGTCACATCAGGAGTAAAGCGATTCGCTGATTTTTCTCCAGTACCAAGGACTTTGTCTGTAATAATTTTTCTATCAATCGCCATAGCTAATGCTTTGCGAACCCGAATATCTTTGGTAGGCCCTGCTTGTGTATTAAATGCATAATAATAAGTACCTAACTGCTCAGGGATATACACTTGATCAGGAATATCTTTCATCAATTTGTGATATAAGTGTTTAGGAAAAGACTCTGTAATATCAATATCCCCAGCTAAATAACGTTTAGTCGCTTGTGATTCATGATTAATAGGCACAAAAGTGACTTTGGTTAACACCGTATTGTGGTGATCCCAATAGTAAGGGTTTGGCGTTAACACAATTTTCTCATTCACAACGCGATCTTTTAGTATAAAAGCCCCGTTGCCGACTAAATTACCTACTTTGATCCATTCTGAACCGTATTTTTCGATTATGTGTTTAGGTACAGGATAAAGTGAAAAATTGGTTGCTAAACTAGGGAAATAAGGAACAGGTCGTTCTAAGGTAACTTTTAACGTTTTTTCATCAATGGCTTCCACACCTAACGAGGTTGGTTTTAATTTACCATCAATAATTTTTTGGGCATTCTCAATAGAAGCTAGGGCTGCATACCAAGCAAAAGGAGAAAGATTTTTTGGATCAACTAATCTTTGCCAACTATAAACAAAGTCAGAAGCCGTCACCTTTTCGCCATTTGACCATTTAGCATTATCACGTAATGTAAAAATCCAAACCCGGTTATCTTCTGTTCGCCATGATTGTGCCACTCCAGGAATGGGACGCCCTCGCTCATCTTCTATCACTAATCCTTCAAATAAGTCTCGTTGAACTTGAGCCTCCGTTAAACCTACGGCATTAATGGGATCAAGTGATGCGGGTTCATCTTTTAAATGTCGCACTACTTCCTGTTTTTTGTCGAGTATCGTTCCTGATGGCACCACTGCCGCATTAGCCTGTGATATGAGCAATCCTTGAACGACAAGTGCACATGATATAACGAATATTTTGCGCATGTCTGTTTCGTCCTGTAGTCTATAAGCGAGTTAACTTAATAATTATAAAAGCCTGATAAAAAGGCACAATCACTGATTGCAAAAATTTTATCAATTTTACCGTTTTCACTCTTTTATTTTAGAGATGTAGACAAATTTTAATCATGGTTACGCATTAACGAATATTATCGTTAATAATTTAGTATTAATAATGGTTAGTTCAATAAGTAACAAAGGAGAACAACAATGGCACATCAAGTGACTTTACAAGGTAATGCGGTGACTTTAGCTGGAAATTTCCCCACTGTAGGCCAAAAAGCAGCCGATTTTTCTTTAGTAGGTAAAGATCTAAATGATGTTTCTTTAGCGCAATTTGCCGGCAAACGTAAAGTATTAAATATTTTCCCAAGTGTAGATACTGGTGTTTGTGCAGCGAGTGTTCGCCAATTTAATAAAGTCGCCAACGAATTAAATAATACCGTTGTACTGTGTATTTCAGCAGATTTACCTTTTGCACAAGCACGTTTTTGCGGTGCTGAAGGTTTAGATAATGTTGTCACATTATCAACAATGCGTGGTGCGGAATTTAAAGAAAACTACGGTGTCGCGATTACGTCAGGTCCTTTAGCGGGATTAACTAGCCGTGCTGTGATTGTACTTGATGAAAGTAACAACGTTATCTACACCCAATTAGTTGATGAAATCACCACTGAACCTAATTATGACGCAGCATTAGCTGTACTAAAATAATTGACAATAACGTTATTCATACCGAGTAATGTAAAAAACAAACGGGCTAATATAGCCCGTTTATTTAAATAAAAACCATTAACACATTGTAATATAGTATTATTTCTCTGTTTTATCCGCTTTTTTACTTGTTAAATCATATTCACGTAATTTATTTGCGATCGCGGTATGAGAAATACCTAAACGTTTAGCCAGTTTACGTGTACTTGGATAATCACGATATAAACGCCTTAAAATAGAAGCTTCAAATCGCTTAGTCATTTCATCTAGCGAGCCTTCAAGCAAATCTTCATCAAATAAAGTATCCGCAGTATGCTCAGGCAAGGCAATATCTTGAGGTCGCAATGTATTGCCTACTAACTGAGCCATGGCTTGATAAATTGTGTTTCTTAATTGACGAACATTACCAGGCCAGCCATATTGTACTAAATAAGCAGATAAATCAGGGGAAATAACAGGTTTTGATGCTTTCTGCTCTAAACAATATTGATTAATAAAATGCAGTGCTAACGGCATGATATCCGCTTTTCTTTCCCGTAGCGGTGGTAGAGTTAATGTCAATACATTAAGTCGATAGTAGAGATCTTCCCTAAATAGCCCTTTTTGTACTAATTCCCATAAGTTTTTTTGTGTTGCACAAATTATTCGAACATCAACTTTAACTTCGTGCTCTTCACCAACACGACGGAAAGTACCATCATTTAAAAAACGCAGGAGTTTAATTTGCATTTGTGGCGACATTTCGCCAATTTCATCTAGCAAAACAGTGCCTCGATTGGCTTGTTCAAAAAAGCCTTTTTTACCTTCGATAGCATTAGGATATGCACCTGCCGCATAACCAAATAACTCACTTTCAACCACATCATCAGGCATAGAGGCACAGTTAAGGCCTAAAAATGGCTCTCTGGCTCGAGGACTTAATAAGTGGCAAGCTTTAGCAAATAGATCTTTGCCCGTCCCCGTATCCCCCACTAATAATAAAGGATCATCCATTTTTGCCATTTTTTTAGCGCGTTCAACTAATTGTTTCATGGGGGTGCTAACAGCAATAACTTGTTCAAACCCCGAATTATCATTAACAATTAATTTCGGATGCTCATGAATTATTCCGCGATATTTCAATAAAATGAGCGCACCAACACAATGATTAAACTGATTATCATCAGTCAGTTTTATTGGCACAATCTCCATATCAAAATGTTGTTTTTTTAATTTGATGGAGATAATTTCAGCATGAGGATCTTTTTGTTCTAACCAGCGATGGATATTAAAGTTAGGTATCAGTTGGTTAAAAGATTTTTCATTTTTATCATTCTCATCTAATTCAAACAGATGCCGTGTAGCTGGGTTTAATAACTTAATTTGACCTTTGGTATTAATAGAAAAGACAGGGACAGGTACTGATTCTAATAGTGTCCACATAGCTCGATGCTCTTGCTCTGATGGCATAAAAGCCACAGTACGAACATCGATAACCCCCTCAATTCTTCTGATTTCAGCCATTAAAGGTTGAAATATATTAAAATCGATTTGCGAAAAATTTAGATAAATAAGACCAATAGGAAAGATTTCAATTCCACGCAAATCGATATTTTTTAATACAAGCAGATCGAGTAATTCGCGGGTTAACCCGATGCGATCTTTACAGGTAACTTCTAAGCGCATTTTAAACCTTCTTAATACTGAGTGCCCCTGAACTAATTGCTGATATTATACATTAATATCAATTAAATAAAGGGCTTTGTCAGCAAAAGTTGACACTATTAGCATTTATTTTTACACAAAAGAGGTGATATTTTGATTATAAATGCTTTTTTAACGCTTTTAAAAAATTAAAACAGAAAAATGTTGAAGGCTGAATGATCTCTTTTAACTCATAAGCGATAAAATGCTTGATCCTTTCCAATAAAAACATAAGTTCTCTTCTTATAAATTTTTTGATTGTGCAACAACCATGAGAAAAACAAAAAATGAGATAATCTAGTGCATATATCGCTGCTTTCTTTTTATTATTGTTTTTTACATACTCAAAGATCTGTGCCGTTTCTTTAATTGGTGATAATAGAGCTTGCTTTTGTTGTGCATATTTTATTTTATCAATTGCATCATCCAAAATAGGCGTTAAAAAGGCCAATTGACGGTTAATATGAGTAATATTCAAAGAAGAACCAATATAAAACTTGCGTCTTTGTTTTGAAAGTTTTTTTATTGTTTCAATCTTCATTTTTCTTTCCTCGTACTTTAGATATAAACTAATATAAAAACACTATTATATAAAATACTAACCAGCTAATAATTTAATATTAAACATCATCGCAGTTATACATTTATATTATGTTGACGCTATTTATCATACTAAAGTAAATAAGCTTTACTATCAAAAAAAGAAAAAACGTTAGCTAAATGTTAAAAAAAGAAACAAAAACAAATAAATACAATAAGTTAACCAAGCACCTTAAAGCTATTAATCTTTACTTATAACTATTTTTTACCAATGTAATACCAACTAACTTTACAACAATAAAATGTATATTTTTCGATAGAAATAAATTATTTCCTTGCCCATACACATATCACTTTTATATACACTAACAATTAATTTAGCGATAAAAAAACCTCAACAATAATACTTATTGTTGAGGCTATTCAATTTATCTTGAATTCAAGAATATATTGATAGATAACTCACTCTTTCTTCTTATTACCTAATGTATTTTTTAATTGACCGATAAGCTCTTTTCTAAAGTCACTCAATTTAGGCTTATTATCAATCCAGGGTAATGGACGGCATAACTCCATTGCTTTAATTCCCAATCGGGCAGTTAATAATCCAGCGCCAATGCCTTGAGCGGCACGCGTGGATAACCGAGCAGCCAAATCTTGTGAAAGCCAATCCATTCCCACTTCTCTCACTAATTCAGTCGCCCCAGCAAACGCAATATTGACGAGTACCAAGCGAAATAGCTTTAATCGGCTATAGTAACCAAGTTCAATACCATATATTTGTGCAATACGATTAATTAACCGAATATTTCTCCAACCAATAAACGCCATATCCACCATTGCTAATGGACTTACTGCAATCATAAGGGTTGATTCCGCTGCAGAACGACTAATTTCAGCCCGTGCTTGCTTATCTAAAATCGGTTGTACTAATTGGCTATATAATTCTAAAATTTCTCTATCGTTATGCGTATCATGTAATGTACTTTGCCAACGAATATAAGCAGGATGTTGTGAATTAATACCTGCTTGTTTGGCTAAATCTTCACAAAAAGGGCGCCCATTCCCTATTGCATGACTATAGAGTAATTCTCTCGCTTTATCACGCTCGTCAGCCCGTTGGCGTAAACGATAAATACGACGCCACTCAGTAATTACCGATCCCATACCCGCAATAACAATTAATCCTCCCGCACTGGCTGCGCCTAAAGCAATCCAATCAGAATTTATCCATGATTGATAGATCCACTGTCCCGCTTGAGCAATAACACTAACACCTAAAATAGTACTCGCCACTGTTATTAAGCGTTTCCATAAACTTTTTCTAGGCTTTAGGGCCGATTGGATCTCACCTTCTAAACGCCCTTCATTTTCCTGTGCCTCTAATTGCGGATTGTAGGGAACAAATTGTTCATCTTGATTGAAATCAAGCCCTTTTTTTAAGCTGATTTCTTCGTTTTGTAAGGTTGATTGTTTAAAATCAATACGTGATTTTAATGGCTCATTCATTTTAGTTTATCCCCTAATAAAAACTCCAAGGCACTATCCATACGAATATGGGGAACGGCACTGTCTCTCGATATTTGTTGAGGCCGGAAAGATTCAAAACTAAATCCTTGCTTTTGCCAAAATGCCTTTTCAGGCAATCTCTTAGGAACTTCTCCTGGAAAATAAACGAGCGGCTGATTATCCGTTAGTCGGTAGCCTTTTACGGCTGGGATTTTTTCACCATGATGATCGACAATGCCACTTTCTGTGGCAGCAATAGAAGCAAGCCCCATACAATCAATGCTTATTCCTTCAAAAATAGCATTCTGTTTTGCATCTTGAATAAGTTGCTGTAACAAAGAGACTAAATTTTCATGCTGATCTGGCGTGATATGGTCAGCCTTAGTGGCTGCAAATAGCAGTTTATCAATACAGGGGGAGAATAAACGTCTTAATAAGGTTCGTTTGCCATAATGAAAGCTGCGCATTAATTGTGTGAGCGCTTGTCTCATATCATTAAAAACATCCGCACCTTGATTTAGGGGTTGTAGGCAATCGACTAAGACAATTTGTCTGTCAAACCCTTGAAAATGGTCGCGATAAAATCCTTTTACAATATGTTGACCATAATATTCATAGCGCTTTTTTAACATACCAATATTCGTTTTTTTATCGGCATTTTTTAATTTAGCACTATCGTATTGCGTTAAGTCAGCCCAAGGGAAAAATTGTAAAACAGGCGCGCCGGATAATTCCCCCGGTAAAACAAAGCGTCCCGGTTGAATAAAATGTAGTCCCTGTTTTTTACAGGCTAATAAGTATTCAGTATAAGCTGCGGCGATCTCGGCTAACAGCGTTTCATCAGCAGGGGCAAAGGGATCACATTTTTTTATTAACGACTGCCACTGTTGCACAGGTGCCGTTCGTTGTTGATTAACTCTATTCATCTGCTCAGACCATTCAAAATAGTCTTGCTCAAGCATAGGTAAATCAAGTAACCATTCACCGGGATAATCAACAATTTCTAAATAGAGCGATGAAGTTTCTTTTATAAAACGCGTTAAAGACTCATGAGAGCGATAGCGTAATTGCAAACGTATTTCACTGACACCCTTAGTAGGTACAGGCCAGCTAGGAGGCGTATGGTAAAGTGACTCCATAGCTTCATCATAAGTAAAGCGTGGAATACTTAAGTTATGTTGCGGTATACGTTTAATCCCTAATAACTGTTGGTTGCGTGCCGCAGAAAATAAAGGTAAACGCGCCCCACTATGTACATTGGTGAGTTGATTGACTAAAGAGGTAATAAAGGCTGTTTTACCACTGCGGCTTAACCCTGTAACAGCGAGGCGTAAATGCCTATCTACGCCTCGATTAATCAGTGCAGTTAGTTCATTTTGTAAGCGTTTCATGTTTCTCCCAAGACACGTGACGCGATAACTTATCTAGCCCCATTTTTATCATAGGCTCAGCTATCAATAGAACCAACCAACGTAACGGTTTATAACTCACACGTTTTAATATACCGCCGGTTATTGCGGCTGGCCCAAATAAAGTTAATAACATTAAAGCAAATGTTACCCCTTTTTTCGCCCATTTAGTGAGTTTATTTGTTTTAACGGTTGTCGGTATCAAAGTGGAATTCATCATTCCTCCTTAATAAGCAAATGGTTTATATCCAAATAAAGACGCTCCTAGTATTGGAGCGTCATATTAGATTAAGTGGCAAGAAAATTATAAATCTTGAAAGCGTTTATTGAGCTGATAAGTCGAAGAAGTGATATAACGTTCCATTTGTTGTAAACGTTTTTCACCTTTTGTTAATTGACTATCCACTTCTTTTAAAATAGCTTTTAAATCCTCTTGCTGTTCCTGATGTTGGTTATAATTATCAGGTGCAGGCTCCATAAAGAAACTTAAAACAAGATAAACAACAATGGTTAAGCCAAAAAAACCAGCAAAGAGTGCAATCACCGCAATAACCCTGACTAATAGCACAGGAATATTAAAATAATGGGCAAGCCCAGCACATACGCCACGGATCATGCCTTCTTGTGGCAAGCGATACAATGATTTGCTCTGCATCGTCATTATGATTGCCTCCAGTTAGGATGTTCTGCATCAAGAATATCTTCTAATGTCTTAATGCGTTCCTGCATTTGCTGAGCTTTATCCACCAGCGCGCTCAGTCGCTGCATTTCTTGTTGGGTTAACTGAACCTTCCCTCCCCCTTTTTGGCTGTTATAGTGCAACCATAACCAAATAGGAAGAATAAATAACACAAAAATTGTCAGTGGTATTCCCAGAAATATATAGCCCATTACATATCCTTTATAAGATGGTTATTACGCTTGCTGTTACTCTTTATTAGTATTGATTTTAGCTTTTAATGCCGCTAATTGCGCGCTAATTTCATCATCGGCTTTCAGTTCAGCAAACTGTTGTTCTAATGATTTTTCTTTACCTAATCCATAGCTTTGCGCTTCGCCTTCCATATGATCAATTCGACGCTCAAATTGTTCAAAGCGCGCCATTGCCGCATCCATTTTACCGCTATCTAATTGACGACGAACCTGACGTGAAGAGTTTGCAGCTTGGTGGCGAACCACTAATGATTGCTGTTTAGCACGCGTTTCTGTCAGTTTATTTTCTAATTCACTGATTTCACCTTTGAGGCGATCTAATGTTTCATCAATGATAATTAGTTCGTGTTTTAAGGTATCGCACATTGAAGCAATACGTTGTTTTTCAATTAACGCCGCACGTGCTAAATCTTCTTTATCTTTAATCAGCGCGAGTTCCGCTTTATCTTGCCAATCTTTAATTTGTTTTTCTGCTTGCTCAATACGACGCTCTAAGCTTTTTTTCTCTGCTAGCGTACGTGCAGAAGTTGTTCTGATCTCAACTAACATGTCTTCCATTTCTTGGATCATTAAGCGGATCATTTTTTCAGGATCTTCTGCTTTATCCAGCAAAGAAGCGATGTTGGCATTAATAATATCAGCAAAACGTGAAAATATACCCATGATGTTATCCTTAATAGCTATGATAAATAATAGCCTTGAGTGTTGATTAAATAGCGTTATTAACAATAACGCCCAGTTGCTATAGTTAATACAATTTGCGTGCCAACTTTTCAAAATAACTTAACACATTAATAAATAACATTTTATTTTTCCTCGCCTATTTTTTACACTACTGATAGACTGGTGAGAAATACCTCAATATGGTGATTTTAACCAATGCAAGAGAATTTAGAGACAATAATTGGTGTTGATAGTCATTTTATCGATGTTTTAGAACAAACCTCAGCCCTCGCTCAACTCAAAAAACCAGTATTAATTATTGGTGAACGTGGTACTGGTAAAGAGCTTATCGCTCATCGATTACACTATTTATCACCTTGGTGGCAAGGACCATTTATTTCCATTAACTGTTCGGCATTAAACGATAATTTGCTTGATTCAGAGCTGTTTGGTCATGAAGCGGGGGCATTTACCGGAGCGAAAAACCGCCATCAAGGACGTTTTGAGCGTGCCGATGGCGGCTCTCTTTTTCTTGATGAGCTAGCCACTGCACCGATGCTGGTGCAAGAAAAGTTGCTACGCGTTATTGAGTATGGCCATTTAGAACGAGTGGGAGGTAGTCAATCGCTGCATGTCGATGTGCGCCTTATCTGTGCCACTAACGCAGATCTACCGGCAATGGCGGACGAGGGTAAATTTCGTGCTGATTTACTGGATAGATTGGCCTTTGACGTAATTCGCCTGCCCCCTTTAAGAGAGCGTAAAGCCGATATTATGCTACTGGCTGAAAACTTTGCGATTGCTATGTGCCAAGAGTTAGGGTTGCTCTTTTTCCCCGGTTTTAGTGACAATGCCCGCCAAATTCTTTTAGATTACCGTTGGCCGGGGAATATTCGCGAACTAAAAAATGTGGTTGAACGTTCTGTTTATCGCCATGGCACCAGTGAGCGTGAACTGGATAATATTATTATCGACCCTTTTGCGCGCTTTTCGTCTTCAACCATAGCTGAGCAACCTCAGCCTCAAAAGGAGATGATCTTTTCATTACCGCCATTACCGCTAGATTTACGCCAGTGGCAACATAGCACAGAAAAAAACTTATTAGAGCAAGCATTGAAAGAGAGCCGTTATAACCAGAAGATGGCGGCAGAAAAATTAGCATTGAGCTATGATCAATTACGCGGATTAATAAAAAAACATCACATAAAATTGTCGGTCTAGTTTTGTATAAGATGAGCAAAGACAGAATTAAATACAGACAAAAAAAAAGCCAGCACCCGAGCTGGCTAGTAAAATAATACTGGAAGCAATGTGAGCAATGTCGTGCCCTTGTGCGAAAAACCTCTATCGCCAAAGGACAATACGGATGATAATCTTTATCATTAGCGTTTGTAAAGCTTTTTATTGAGAATTTTTCTCAATTTGTTTTTTTTGACAATTTTGGGCTAGCCAGTTTTTTAAGTTACAATAGCCAAATCGTTTATCTAAAAGACATAATTATGCGCCCTATTTTACTTATTAGTACTATGCTACTAGCTTCAATAAGTATGACTTGTATGGCAGAGATAGCTACCAAAGCTACAGAGCTATCTGTCGCGCAAGAGCCTACAAACATTCATCAAAATGGCTTTGTCTATTGTGTTGATGGCAGTGTAAATACGTTTAATCCTCAACTTTCGAGTAGTGGATTAATTATTGATCCCCTAGCCGCGCAACTTTACGATCGTCTTTTAGATGTTGACCCTTATACCTATCGTTTGATCCCTGAAATTGCCGCACGTTGGGAGTCTCTCGATAATGGCGCAACTTATCGCTTTTATTTGCGTAAAAATGTGTCATTCCAGACAACACCTTGGTTTACGCCTACACGTAAACTCACCGCAGACGATGTTATCTTTAGTTTTGAGCGCATGTTTTCTGCCAATAATCCTTATAATCAAGTTAATGGTGGTAAATACCCCTATTTTGATAGTTTAAGTTTGGCGGATAATATCAAATCAATTAAAAAGTTAGGCAAATACACTGTTGAATTTAATCTAAAATCTCCTGATGCTTCTTTTTTATGGCATTTAGCAACCCATTATGCGCCTATCCTTTCAGAAGAATATGCCAGTAACCTTGAAAAATCGGGTAATCAATCGCAACTTGATTGGAAACCTGTAGGCTCAGGGCCTTTTTATCTTGATGAATTTCAGCCAGGCCAATTTGTTCGATTACTGAGAAATGAGCAATACTGGAAAGGTCAGCCCAAAATGCAACAAGTGGTTATAGACACGGGTGCAGGCGGTACTGGACGTATATCTAAACTCTTAACGGGAGAGTGTGATGTATTGGCCTATCCTGCGGCAAGCCAATTAAAGGTCTTACGTGATGATCCTCGTTTACGCCTTACATTACGTTCAGGAATGAATATTGCTTATCTTGCGTTTAATACTAATAAGCCACCGTTTAACGATCTAAAAGTGCGTCAAGCCATCGCTTATGCGATTAATAATGAACGACTAATGGGATCTATTTATTACGGTACGGCTGAAACAGCCGCATCGGTTTTACCTCGTGCCTCTTGGGCTTATGATAATCGCGCTAAAATTACCGAATATAATCCTGAAAAATCGAAGCAAATATTAAAAGAGTTGGGACTTGAAGGACTTAAATTAAACCTTTGGGTTCCCAGTGCTCCGCAATCTTATAATCCCAGCCCGTTAAAAATGGCTGAATTAATCCAAGCTGATTTAGCCCAAGTAGGTATTCAAATGAATATTCGACCTATAGAAGGTCGCTATCAAGAAACCAGTTTGATGGATAGAACTCATGATATGACTTTATCAGGATGGTCAACGGACAGTAACGACCCCGATAGTTTTTTCCGCCCATTATTTAGTTGTGCGGCTATTAGTTCGCAAACCAATTTAAGTCATTGGTGCTCACCGGCATTTGACAATGTGCTACAACAGGCGCTTTATAGCCAACAACTGGCCTCTCGTATAGACTATTATCACCAAGCACAAGATATTTTAGCGCAAGAGCTACCGGTTTTACCATTAGCTAATTCTTTACGTATGCAGGCTTATCGTTATGATATTAAAGGACTTGTATTAAGTACATTTGGTAACGCTTCTTTTGCCGGTGTGTATCGCGAAGCAGAAGTTGATGAGGATAGTCACAACCAAGAGGCTACAACAAACCCATGATTATCTACTCGATACGTCGCTTACTGTTATTAATTGTGACGCTCTTTTTCTTGTCACTGGTGAGTTTTAGTCTCAGCTATTACACACCCAATGGGCCGTTAAGTGGTGCTTCTTTATTTGATGCCTACTTTTTTTATACCCACAATATGTTCCATTTTGATTTTGGAATTTCTTCAATTAATGGCGAACCCATTAAAGCACAACTTATTGAAGCATTCCCTGCCACTATGGAGTTATGTGCATTGGCTTTTATCTTTGCCCTACTTATCGGCATTCCTGCGGGGATCATCGCGGGTGTATGGCGCAATAAACCTGCAGATACTTTTATTAGTCATCTCGCACTTTTGGGCTTTTCAGTTCCGGTCTTTGGTCTTGCATTATTACTGACGCTTTTCTTTTCATTAAAGCTAGGTTGGCTACCTGTTTCAGGCCGTATTGATTTACTGTATAACTTACAGCCTATAACGGGGATCGCAGTCGTTGATGCTTGGCTATCGGATTCGCCTTATCGTCAACAGATGATCATAAACGTTTTACAACATTTAATTCTACCCGTGACTACACTAGCTATTGCTCCTACTACGGAAGTCATTAGGTTGATGCGTAATAGTACAGAAGAGATCATGGTTGAGAATTATGTGAAAGCAGCGGCAACCCGAGGCTTATCGCGCTTTACTATTATTCGCCGTCATATTCTACATAATGCATTACCCCCTATTATTCCCAAATTAGGCTTACAGTTTTCTACCATGTTAACACTGACGATGGTGACCGAAATTGTTTTTAACTGGCCAGGATTAGGCCGTTGGCTAGTAACGGCCATTCGCCAACAAGACTATTCGGCTATTTCAGCCGGTGTTATGGTTGTTGGTTCAATGGTTATCATCGTCAATGTGTTATCAGATATTGTCGGTGCGATGAGTAATCCAATGAAACACAAGGTGGGATATGCCTTTAGATAGCCAGTTTTATAAAGAGAAAAAAACACCATCACCTGCCGCGGTGATTTGGCAATGTTTTTCTAAAGATATTCTCTCCATGGTGGGCTTTTATGGTGTTATCTTCCTGTTAATATTAAGTATTGTTGGTCCTTATATTGCGCCTTATGCACTCGATCAACAATTCTTCGGTCATCAATTAACACCGCCTTCTTGGTATCAAAACGGTAATGTCACCTTCTTTTTTGGTACTGATGATTTAGGGCGCGATGTCTTTAGCCGTATTTTAATTGGTACGAGTATGACCTTTGGTGGCGCTTTTATTGTCACCTTTGCGGCGACACTGATGGGGTTAATTATGGGTTGCCTTGCAGGAATGACCCACGGCCTAAAATCCGCAGTGTTAAATCATATTTTAGATACACTGTTATCCATTCCATCACTCTTATTAGCCATTATTGTGGTCGCTTTTGTGGGGGCAAGTTTAGAGCACGCCATGATAGCAATTTGGCTAGCACTACTCCCCCGCTTAGTGAGAATGATCTATTCAGCGGTAAATGATGAATTAAATAAAGAGTACGTTATTGCCTCACGTCTTGATGGTGCATCAAATATCTCTATTTTATGGTATACCGTATTGCCGAATATTACCCCAGTATTGGTTTCTGAATTAACTCGGGCTTTTTCTATCGCAATATTAGATATCACGGCATTAGGGTTTCTGAATTTAGGCGCTCAATTACCTTCACCTGAATGGGGGGCGATGCTCGGCGATTCCCTAGAGTTAATCTATGCTGCACCTTGGACAGTCCTTATCCCCGGAGCCACCATTATGATCAGTGTATTACTTGTCAATTTATTAGGGGATGGCTTACAACGTGCCATTAATGAGGGGGTGGAATAATGCCGTTATTAGACATACGCAACCTAACTATTGAGTTTATGACACCCGATGGCCCGGTAAAAGCGGTAGATCGCGTTTCCATTACCCTCAGTGAGGGAGAAGTGAGAGGTTTAGTCGGTGAATCAGGCTCCGGAAAAAGTTTGATCGCTAAGGCAATTTGTGGCGTGACTAAAGATAATATTAAAGTGACTGCGGATCGCTTTCGGTTCGATGATATTGATTTACTTAAATTATCACCAAGAGCACGTCGTCGGGTGATTGGTCATAATGTGTCGATGATTTTCCAAGAGCCTCAATCTTGTCTTGATCCGGCGACCAAAATTGAACACCAGCTTATTCAAGCAATCCCAGGTTGGACATTTAAAGGCCACTGGTGGCAACGTTTTCATTGGCGAAAACGCCGCGCAATTGAGTTACTTCATCGGGTTGGTATTAAAGATCATAAAGATATCATGCGTAGCTATCCTTATGAGTTAACCGAGGGTGAATGCCAAAAAGTGATGATAGCCATTGCCATTGCTAACCAACCCCGTTTACTGATTGCCGATGAACCAACTAATGCGATGGAGCCGGCAACGCAAACACAAATATTTCGTTTACTCACCCGTTTAAATCAAAATAATAATATGACTATTTTATTAATTAGCCATGATTTGCAGTGGATGAGTAAATTAGCCAGTAAAATTACGGTCATGTATTGTGGTCAGACCGTGGAAACCGCCATACCTGAGGAACTATTGGTTACCCCCTATCATCCTTATACACAAGCCCTTATCCGCTCTATTCCTGATTTTACTAACTCTTTGCCTCATAAAAGCCGTTTAAATACGCTACCCGGTGCGATCCCCTCTTTAGAGCACCTACCTGTTGGGTGCCGTTTAGGCCCTCGTTGTCCTTATGCACAACGTCAATGTATTGAAGCACCTCGATTACGTGCATTTAAAAATCATGCGGTGGCTTGTCATTTCCCATTAAATGTGGAGACGACAGATGTTCGATAAATTACTTGAAGTCAAAAACTTATCAAAAACATTTCGTTACCGCACAGGATTATTCCATCGCCAGCAGTTGAAAGCGGTAAAACCGGTGAGTTTCACTCTTGAACCGAAGCAAACACTGGCGATTATTGGCGCTAATGGTTCAGGTAAATCAACATTAGCTAGAATGTTATCCGGCGTTACAGAGCCAACGGGTGGTGATATTTTTATAAACGGTCATCAATTAAGTTTTGGCGATTACTCTTATCGTAGTCAACGCATTCGGATGATATTTCAAGATCCCACAAACTCACTCAATCCACGTCAGCGTATCGGGCAAACATTAGATTTACCATTACGACTTAATACCGAACTTAGTGGCATAGAGCGAGAAAAACGCATTTATCAAACTTTGCGGCAAGTGGGACTATTACCAGAACATGCTAATTACTATCCACATATGTTTGCCTCAGGACAACGCCAGCGGATCGCCTTAGCTCGTGCACTTATTTTACAGCCACAGGTGATTATAGCGGATGAAGCTATTGCCTCTTTAGATATGTCTTTACGTTCACAAATTATTAATTTGATGTTAGAGCTACAAGAGACACATGAAATTGCCTATATCTATGTGACACAAAATTTAGGAATGACTAAGCATATTAGTGATAAAGTCATGGTGATGGATAATGGCGAAGTGGTCGAGCGTGGTAACACCGCTGAGGTATTAGCATCACCTTTACATGAAGTGACACGTCGATTAGTGGCTAGTCATTTTGGGGAAGCACTTACGGCAGAAGCTTGGCGACAAGATTTACCTTAATATTAAACAGCATTAACATCATATTAATTGTTTATTATTTCACCCTTTTCCTTCAACTCCTCGGAGGTGCAAGGGAAATTAAACAAATTTACAAATGTCGTGGTAGAATCAGCCACGATTTATTAACAATAAGCGTGATAACCTAACAGATAAATAAAATTCTGCATGATGTTATTATCGCAATTTACGAACAAACAAGGATACAGCTATGGGCTTTATGACCGGCAAACGCATTCTGATTACTGGTGTTGCGAGCAAATTATCAATTGCTTATGGTATTGCCAAAGCCATGCACGATCAAGGCGCTGAACTGGCTTTTACTTATCAGAATGAAAAACTCAAACCTCGCGTTGAAGAGTTTGCAGCCTCATTAAATTCTAACATCGTATTAGAGTGTGATGTGTCAAAAGATGAAAGCATTGACGCAATGTATGCAGAGCTAGCAAAAGTTTGGCCTAAATATGATGGTTTTGTTCACTCTATCGGTTTCGCACCTGCTGACCAATTAGATGGCGACTATGTTAACGCTGTCACTCGTGAAGGCTTTAAAATTGCCCATGACATCAGTGCATATAGCTTTGTTGCAATGGCAAAAGCAAGCCGTGCAATGTTAAATCCAAACTCTGCATTATTAACGCTGACTTACCTCGGTGCTGAGCGTGCAATTCCTAACTATAATGTTATGGGGTTAGCTAAAGCTTCTCTAGAAGCAAACGTACGTTATATGGCAAATGCTATGGGTCCTGAAGGTATTCGTGTTAACGGTATCTCTGCAGGTCCAATTCGTACCTTAGCAGCATCTGGTATCAAAGATTTCCGTAAAATGTTAAGCCATTGCGAATCTGTCACCCCTTTACGTCGCACAGTCACTACTGAAGATGTGGGTAATACTGCAGCTTTCTTATGCTCTGACTTATCTGGCGGGATCACCGGTGAAATCATTCACGTAGACGGTGGTTTTAGCATTGCAGCAATGAATGAATTAGAGTTGAAATAATTTCCCTTTATTTCATTACATTCTTTCTGAAAACCTCGAAATTCTTCGAGGTTTTCTTTTTTCATGAATAAGTTGTACTGTTCACAGATTTACAAAAGCCTATTTTATTTGCCAGATTTGCGTTTGCTAAATTCTTATAACGCCTTATTATCTAATATTAGTGAGGGTATTTCTTATCTTCACGGGTATCACCACTCATTGATAGGGAGTTATTTAAGATGAAATTGTACTACACGCCGGGTAGTTGCTCGCTTTCTCCTCATATCGTTCTACGTGAAACGGGTCTCGACTTTTCTATTGAGCGCATTGATTTACGCACCAAAAAAACAGAGTCAGGGAAAGATTTTCTTGCCATCAACCCTAAAGGGCAAGTTCCGGTTCTTCAATTAGATAATGGTGATATTTTAACGGAGGGTGTTGCTATTGTGCAGTATCTTGCCGATCTGAAGCCAGATAGAAATCTTATTGCCCCACCAAAAGCATTAGAACGCTATCATCAAATTGAGTGGCTAAACTTTCTTGCCAGTGAAGTTCATAAAGGCTACAGCCCTCTATTTTCATCTGATACGCCTGAAAGTTATCTCCCTGTGGTAAAAAACAAACTAAAAAGTAAATTTGTTTATATTAATGATGTACTAAGCAAACAAAAATGTGTTTGTGGTGATCACTTTACTGTGGCGGATGCGTATCTGTTTACGTTAAGTCAATGGGCACCTCATGTGGCGCTAGATTTAACCGACTTAAGCCATTTACAAGACTATCTAGCACGTATTGCACAACGTCCTAATGTGCATAGTGCACTAGTCACGGAAGGATTAATAAAAGAGTAAGATTGCTATAAAGGCGAGTCTCATTAATAAACATAAAAAGCGGAAATTAATGACTTCCGCTTTATATTAACAATATGATTAATCTAACTGCGTTGCACAGAAGTTATGGGTTGGGTGCACCATTTGATCTTGAGCGGCGACGAGTTGTAACTCGTACTCATTCATCTCTTTAGTTTTTAACATCACTTCATAAACAGCAGCAGCAACATGCTCTAATGCCGTTTTTAGCTCAACACCTTTTAGTAAATCCACCAGCATTAAACCACTGGTTAGATCCCCGACACCAACAGGTTGACGTTCACCAAAATCAACCAGCGGTCGGCTCACGTGCCAACTGTGATCTGCAGTCACCAGTAACATTTCAAAGCGATCATGACGAAAGCCTGCTCGTGATAAATGTTTTACTAATACAATTTTAGGCCCTTGCTGGCATAATTGACGGGCCGCTTTTACACATTGGTCAACATTATGCAGCGTTGCTCCACCAGCTAATGTTTCAAGTTCTAATAAGTTGGGTGCAATAATATCACTGATGGGCAAGGCATCTTCACAAAGTACGCCAGAAACTTCTGGAGGCACAATACAACCTTTTTCAGGATGTCCCATAACCGGATCACAAAAGTACCATGCGTTAGGATTAGCTTGTTTGACTTTTTTTACAATATCAACAATGCGTCGGCCTTGCTCTGCCGAGCCAAGATAACCACTTAATACCGCATCACACTGTGCTAATTTACCAATAGCAGCGATACCATCAACGATCTCAGTGATATGCTCTGCCGACATCACACAACCCGTCCATTTTTCTGGATATTGTGTGTGGTTGGAAAATTGAACCGTATTTAAAGGCCAAACATTTACCCCCATACGGCGCATTGGAAATTCAGCAGCGCTATTACCTGCGTGACCAAAAACTACATGAGATTGAATAGAGAGTATATTTTTCATGACATAAACCGATTATTGTGAATACACACAACACCCAAGCTTTATTATCATAGGCGAGGTATACACATTTATTTATTGTTATCAAAAAAGGGCAACCTACTGTTGCCCTTTTGTTGTCAATTATTTCCAGATAACAAGGCAGTAATGTTTTTTACCGCGACGTAAAATGGAATAATGACCAAATAAGAAATCTTTTTCTTCAAAGACGTATTCAGGATTATCCTGTTTTTCGCCATTAATAGATACTGCGTTAGAGCCAATCATTGTACGAGCTTGACCACGAGAAGGAACTAATTCTGCATTGACCAGTGCTTGTTGTAAATCATTGCCTTTTTCTAACTCAATAGTTGGCATACCATCTTGCGCTAATTGTTCAAGATCAGCTTGCGTTAAATCTGCAATAGCTCCTGAAAATAGGCTATCGGTAATACGTTTAGCGGCAGTTAAACCTTCTTCACCATGAACTAAACGTGTAACTTGTTCTGCTAACACACGTTGGGCGCGAGGTGCTTGACCGCTGTTTTTATCTTCCTCTTCCAGTGCATTAATCTCCTCAATGCTCATAAAAGTGAAGAATTTTAAGAAGCGATACACATCCGCATCCGCGGTATTGATCCAGAATTGGTAGAATTTATATGGGCTCGTTTTCTTCGGATCTAACCAAACAGCACCACCTTCTGTTTTACCAAATTTAGTACCATCAGATTTGGTAATTAAAGGTACTGTCATACCAAATACTTGTTTTTGGTTGAAACGGCGAGTTAGATCAATACCCGAAGTAATGTTACCCCACTGATCTGAGCCACCAATTTGTAACTCGACACCGAGGTTTTTGTTTAATGACGCAAAGTCATAAGCTTGTAACAGATTATAAGCGAATTCAGTAAAAGAGATCCCCACATCGTCACGGTTTAAACGCTGTTTAACCGCTTCTTTGTTGATCATTTGGTTCACAGAGAAGTGTTTACCGATATCACGCAGGAAGGTTAGCACATCCATTTGACCAAACCAGTCATAGTTGTTTGCTAATTCCGCACTGTTTTCACCACGGTCGAAATCTAAGAAAGGTGACACTTGTTTACGAATTTTTTCTACCCACTCGTGAACAGTATCTTGGGTATTCAGTTTGCGCTCGGTGGCTTTAAAACTAGGATCACCAATAAGACCCGTTGCACCACCCACCAACGCCACAGGCTTATGCCCGGCTAGTTGGAATCGTTTTAAACACAGCAAAGGAACCAAATGCCCCAAGTGCAGGCTATCAGCGGTAGGATCGAAGCCACAATAGAGAGCGATAGGACCTTGCTCCAAACGCTCCACTAAAGCTGCCTCATCCGTGACCTGAGCGATAAGCCCACGCTCCTGCAATTGTGTGATTAGGTTCTTGCTAGACATCAATGACTCCATCGGTTTATTGTTTTTTGTCTATTTAAAATATAAGTGAAACACAAGTGGTATAGCATAAAGCGCCACTACATTAAGTACCAGTAGAAAAAGCCTTTTTGATACAAATTTATTAGCCCAATTAAGGTGCTAAACGTTCAATAGACCATCCTTCTGGTGATTTTTGGTATATAAAGCGATCGTGTAGACGATTTTCTCTACCTTGCCAAAATTCAACAGAGTCAAAAGTGACACGATATCCTCCCCAGAAACTGGGTAGAGGTACTTCTCCATGTTGAAATTTTTGTTTTAACTCCAAAAACTTACTTTCAAGCACCCCTCGGGCAGAAATGCGAGAAGATTGTTTTGATGCCCAAGCTGCTATTTGGCTATCTTTAGGACGGCTATGGAAATATTTTACGACTTCAAATGCTGAAAGTTTCTCAGCTTTTCCTAAAAAACAGACTTGTCGCTCTAAAGGATACCAAGGGAAGAGTAAACTGACTCTTTGGTTATGTTCTAAATGACTCGCTTTACGGCTACCTAAGTTGGTATAAAAAACTAAACCTTTTTCATCAAAGTGCTTTAACAGCACAATACGTTGATAAGGTTGTCCATTTTCATCAACGGTTGCCACACACATTGCAGTAGGATCACTTAAGCGAGCTTCACAAGCTTGCTTAAGCCATTTTTCAAATAAAACTAATGGCTGTTCGGTTAATTCATGACGGCGTAATCCACCTTTCATATATTCACGTCGAAGATCAGCAACATCAATAAAATCCAGATCTGTCATTTTTCACTCTCTCTTTTGAGATATTGTGCTCAGCATATCACGCTTATCGAGGATTTGTAGGATAAATCGCCCCTAAAATTGTTTCTCGTGATGCCCCTGTAACAGAAGGTAAATTGCCGGGCTCATTTGCCATTGTTCGTGCGGCCAACCACGCAAAAGCTAATGCTTCCATATCATCGCCACTAAGACCATATTTGTCCGTTAACGAAACTTCTGTACCCGGTAATAAACTAGCAAGACGATGCATAATTTGACCGTTTTTTGCCCCGCCACCACAAACCAATAAACGTTCACATCCACCATTGAGTTGTACTTGCTGTGCAATACTGATAGCGGTTAGCTCTACTAAAGTTGCCTGTACATCCTCTGGAAATACATTGGGTACTTTAGCCAAATGATAATGTAACCATTGGGTATTAAAATATTCTCGTCCCGTACTTTTTGGCGCTGAACGAGAAAAATAGGGGTCTGCCAGCATTTCCTGTAATAATTGAGTATTCACATTTCCAGTTGCTGCCCATTGCCCATTATCATCATAGGCTGTCTGATTATGAACCCAGTTCCAACTGTCTAACAGCATATTGCCAGGGCCTGTGTCATATCCTTTCACTGCAACGCCAGGTAATAGCAGCGAAATATTGGCAATACCACCAATATTTAACACAATGCGTTTTTCTGTAGGATGGCCTAATACTGCAAGATGAAATGCAGGAACCAATGGTGCACCTTGCCCACCATATGCCATATCACGACGACGAAAATCCCCGACAGTGGTTATTCCTGTCAAGGCTGCCACTCTATTGTTATCACCAATTTGCATGGTAAACGGGATATCACTTTCTGGCTCATGCCAAATTGTTTGACCATGACATCCTATCGCCGTGATATCAGCAGCACTTAATCGCGCTTTCGCTAATAATTCCATAATAGCTTTTGCATAGAGTTCACCCAGTTGCGCATCTAATAAGCCTAACTCATGCAACGTCACAGGTTGGCCTTGGCAAACGGCTAAAATGCGTTGACGCAAGGTTTGAGGATAAGGTAAAAAATGGTTGGCTTGTTGAGCAACCAGTTTATTACTAATGGCGGCCAACACCACATCAACACCATCTAAACTTGTACCAGACATCACACCAATGTATCGCCCTGCTTTCATGCCCTTTTCCTTATAATCAAGATGATGCAACTTTTTAACATATAATGTTATATTCTTTTTTTCGGAAATCTCTTCTGTGTTTACTTGCGCTCTTTACTATATAGTAAGAGGTATACGATTAAAATCAGTGTCGACATATGCAAAAAATAAGCTATAACTGATATTAAATTAAATTGATATAATCTGAAAAATTATTATCAGATTTCCATTAGGAGTAATTATGTTTAAGCATTTACTTGTTGGTCTTTTTGCTGTGACAACGCTGGCTGGTTGTGTAAATACAAGCTCTTTATCAGGTGATACTTATACGGCAAGTCAAGCTAAACAAGCACAAAACGTAACTTATGGCACCATTGTTTCAGTACGTGCAGTAAATATTCAAGCCGGTAGTGATGAAAATGTTCTTGGTGCTATCGGTGGTGCCGTATTAGGTGGTTTATTAGGTAATACAATTGGTGGTGGTACAGGCCGTAACCTAGCAACAGCAGCGGGTGCTATTGCTGGTGGTATGGCTGGACAACAAGCACAAGGTGCTTTAAATACAACCAAGGGTGTGCAATTGGAAGTACGTTTAGATAGCGGTAAAACTGTGGTTGTCGTACAAAAAGCAGACAATACTGCCTATAGACAAGGTCAACGTGTTGCTGTGATTGGTAACGGTAATAATCTCACCGTTTCTCCACGCTAAGTTTATTTACTTGAGATGTGTGATAAGCAAAACAGGCAACCATTCTAGTTGCCTGTTTTATTAATAGAAATTATTTTACTTATAATAACCAGTTTTATAACTTATTAATTAATTCAAACATTGCATTATCTACCTTTAATTAATGATAAAAATCACTCGCCTTTTATCATCAATTATTAATTGATAACGCTTTTATTATAAGAACAATAATAGACTTCATAGATAAAATCATCTTATCTACCCTCTAGTAGAATTATAATAAACCCTTTGAAATTAAATAATAAATAGAATTATTACAAATAAAACCATTAGAAATAAAATTGCTGTAAATTAGCCCAATTTAATTAGTCATGTAATCTAATTATATTTTTCTCTAGCTTTTTAATAAGATAAATCAAGTTGTCTATTTCTTCCTTCTTTATACCACTTAATATTTCTTGACGTGTCTTCTCAATAACTGCATAAACTTCTGAAATAAAAGGTTCTGATTCTTTTGTTAACGTTATACGCTTTGCTCTGCGATCACTTGAACAAGTATGTCTACAAATCAGTTTTTTTTCTTCTAACTGATCGAGAGTTCTCACTAATGATGGTTGTTCAATACCAATTGCTTTAGCCAATTGGATTTGAGATTGTTCTGGAGGCAGTTGACTAATATTATACAACGTTACCCAATGAGTTTGGGTCAATTTTAATGGCTTGAGTCGGTGATCAATTAAGGCACGCCATAATCGAACTAAACGCGCTAAATCAGCTCCTAATGTTGATTCCACTTATCCCTCCTTAAATTCGCTTTTCTTTCAGCTTTTACAAAGTTTAGATATGTTCATTAAAAACACTATTTTGTAAATTACATTATTTATTGATTGATGAGCCGACCTCTTTATCTTATTTTTATAATATTAGAATCCTATTTATTAGATAGGGAATTATTTTTAAGATCCAATTATGTTTATTTATCGCCACGAATGAATCTCTATAAAGAATAACCTTGTTATAAAAACTAATCTATATTTTTTTACATAATAATCATTATTATTTCACAAGAAAAGCTGAGAAAACAAAAAAACCTTACAATTCACGGAATTAAAAATCATTAACAAAACAAATATTTACAATGAATATTATTTACCTTAAAAATTAAATAAAATGAACTAACTAAATACAATCAATAAACTAATTAAATTATATTAAAACGTTAGTTTTATTTTAAAATTTAAAAATAAATAATAAATTTAAAATAAGTCCAGCTGTTCATTCTCTTTTTCTGTTTCAGACACTGTTTTTTGTTGAGCTCTTAAATATCGTTGTCGACAAAGTCTCAATACATTTCGTTTTTCTTGTTGACTCATCGTTGACCAACTAAAGCGTTCTTGACGACTACGGTAACAACCAATGCAATACCCTTGTAAATTAGATTCACATCGACCAATGCAAGGGCTTGGGATATCGAAGAATTCTAATTGTTCTTGCATTGATTATTCTCCCCAATTATTTGTTACTATAGAGTATAGTAAAAAGAGATATTATCTGCCCATTTACTACAATACTGATGAGTAAAGCGTAAATTGAACTATAGGGCTGTAACGCGTTATAGTACAACACCATCAGTTTATACTGTCGGGTGTCATATTTAACAAACACGAGAGGTTTATATGCGAGTACTTCATACCATGATCCGTGTAGGCGATTTACAACGCTCTATCGATTTTTATACCAAAGTTTTAGGTATGCAACTTCTACGCACCAGTGAGAATGAGGAATATAAATACTCGTTGGCTTTTGTTGGCTATGGTGATGAAAGTAGCGGTGCTGTTATTGAATTAACCTATAACTGGGGTGTGACTAGCTACGAAATGGGGACTGCATTTGGCCATGTCGCATTAGGGGTTGATGATGTAGCTGCAACTTGTGAAGCTATCCGTCAAGCGGGGGGTAACGTTACCCGTGAAGCAGGCCCTGTTAAAGGTGGTACAACAATTATCGCCTTTGTAGAAGATCCTGATGGATATAAAATTGAATTAATCGAAAACAAAAGTGCCAGTCAAGCACTGGGTAACTAAATATTAGTAAAACCAGAAAGGCGTGTATTGCTTTTCTGGTTCCTGATTATTATTAATTTCTGATGTGCTATTTTCATCGGATAAGTACAGTTTAATGCCTGATAAAATAAACCCTAATGAATTATGTAACCGCTTTCGAGGTTACTATCCAGTCGTTATTGATGTTGAAACGGGTGGATTTAATGCCAAAACAGATGGCTTACTTGAAATTGCTGCTATCACTTTAAAAATGGATGAGCAAGGTTGGTTAAAACCTGATAATACATTGCATTTTCATGTCGACCCCTTTGAGGGCGCAAATTTAGAGCCAGCGGCGTTAGAATTTACCGGAATTGATCCTACAAATCCTCTTCGTGGTGCTGTCAGCGAATATGAAGCATTACACGCCATTTTTAAAATGGTACGTAAAGGAATGAAAGACGCCAACTGTAACCGTGCAATCATTGTGGCTCATAATGCTAATTTTGATCATAGCTTTGTTATGGCGGCAGCTGAGCGAGCAGGTTTAAAGCGTAACCCTTTCCACCCTTTTGCTACTTTTGATACTGCGGCTTTAAGTGGTTTAGTACTAGGACAAACTATTTTAGCGAAAGCCTGTATTACTGCAGGTATCCCCTTTGATAGTAAACTCGCTCATGGGGCTTTATACGATACCAATCGTACATCATTACTGTTTTGTGAATTAGTTAACCGCTGGAAAAAATTAGGTGGTTGGCCACTACCAACGCCCTAATCAAACTTATCTATTTGGCTGTGCCATTTGACATCCTCCACGCCCTAAAGGACGTGGAGCCCTACTGCGTTCAGACTGATGTCTGAATCACCTCGGCGGGTTCCTGCTTCGACG